>TARA_R110001583_G_scaffold195257_2_pt1 | contig 269526 bp, 246 predicted proteins | sample TARA_R110001583 | Tara Oceans TARA_R110001583 (sample SAMEA4398432) | marine metagenome | biome: Polar Biome; feature: [MES] marine water layer (ENVO:01000295) within the mesopelagic zone...; material: water (ENVO:00002006), including particulate matter (ENVO:01000060) such...
TCTGTGTCGACCATCGAACGCCGTCTCTCTGGGCTGGCGTGGCACTACCAGAACCGCGGCTTTACGCTCGATCGCAAAGACCGCCACATCGCCACGGTGCTGGCCGGGATCAAACGCAAACACGCCCGCCCGCCGGTGCAGAAGGAAGCGGTTCTTGCCGATGATATCCGCGCCATGGTCGCCACTTTGGGGTTCGATTTGCGTGGGCTGCGCGACCGGGCAATCTTGCTTTTGGGCTTTGCGGGCGGGTTGCGTCGGTCCGAGATTGTCAGCCTCGACAGGCGCAAGGATGACACGCTGGACGGCAAAGGTTGGATCGAGATTTTGGACGCCGGGGTTGTGCTGACCTTTCGCGGCAAAACCGGATGGCGCGAAGTCGAGATCGGGCGCGGGTCCTCGCAGCAAACCTGCCCTGTCCACGCGCTGGAACACTGGCTGCATTTCGCCAAGATCGACATTGGCCCAGTGTTTCGCCGCGCGTCTCAGGATGGCATCCGCGCGTTGGAGGCGCGTCTCTCGGACAAGCATGTCGCACGGTTGATCAAGCAATCGGTGCTGGCCGCCGGCATCCGCTCTGATCTGCCGGAAAAGGACCGGCTTGCCTTGTTCTCCGGCCACAGTTTGCGCGCGGGGCTTGCCAGTTCCGCCGAAGTTGATGAGCGCTATGTGCAAAAGCATCTCGGCCATGCCAGTGCCGAGATGACCCGCCGCTACCAACGCCGCCGCGACAGGTTCCGCGTCAACCTGACCAAGGCCGCAGGGTTGTAGAATAGGGGCCGTACAAATTTGGCGCTTGGCACCATTTTTGAATTCGCGCTGCGCGGAATAGATTCACACTCATCCAAACCTGCGCAAGCTCACGGGATGTAAAATATTGTCCGCGGACAATATTAGATTAAGCGGCATAATTTTTTTCTACCGCAAGACGTCTGACGAGTTTCTCGGGGCTAAAATCGGCACTTTTTGCCCCAGTGGTGATGGCCCTAAAATACGCACCGATGGCTTTGATTTTGTCGTGGAACTGCATAATTGCCCAAACGGTTGCTGCCGCTCTTAGGGCTCCAAGACGGCGATGCGCAGCTTCATAGCTTTGGCTGCTGATGCCCAACATTGGCGCAAGTGTCCTCGCATGTGCCACGACATCGTGAACTGTTTCGATGTTTTTCAATGAAAACTGTGCGGCTTCAGGGCACGCTGAGAGCAGTTCAGGAATAGTGATTGGTTGTTCTAGCTGGGATGAGGGCGTCTCTTTTTTTACACTGTCTGCTTCTTTATCAATATGTTCTTTACTTGACTTATGAAGGTGCCGGACAAAATGGCCGTCACTGCCGGACAGTGTTGTTGTTGGATGAGCAGGAATATCGTCGGTTGTTTCTGCTTCAACCGTGGTGACAGTAAGCTCTGCAAACAGGGTTTCGCAGTCGTCGAGTGACAATTTGCGACGAAGGCTGCGCAAGGTTTGAAGGGCAACCTCATCATCTGGATTGATCCGCAGGCTGTCATTGGCGGCAGCTCTAATTTTGGCGCGCAGGTATTCGATTTGCTCTTTCTCTCTGAGGACCTCAGCGGCGAGAGCGGCAAGCTCGTGCAACCTTGAAAAGAGAGGTGACAGATCAAAGCCAAACCGAAGGGCGGTGCCTGCGTGGCTGTTGTGTTTTGTGAACCGCTTCCGGTTGGGGCTGTCGCGACGGATGAGGAGACCCAGATCTTGCAACACGGCTGCGTGGCGCCGGATGGTCCGGTCTGAGATACCGTTCAGACGGAAGGTGAGGGTTGTGTTAGATGCGAAGACAGTGTGGTGATTCCGTTTTGGTGCGAGGCATGAAAGCATCGCGTCCAAGGTCGCAATCACAGAGGCACTGAGGCCTAGGCGAGGGGCTGCATGTCTGAGGGTTGCGATCACGATGTGCCGCTCTGGAATCGAATTGTCCGCGGACAATAGCTCTGTGTTCCGCAACCCAATGGGTGCGGTTGCCTGTTTAAATGCCATGTTTTTTCACGACAACCTGGTCTGAAAGGCCCCGTCAGGTCCTAAATCAGAAAAAAGGCAACAAAAATTGGTCAACCGAATCGGTTGTTGTTGACTGACGTGGAGAAGCTGGTAAATCTGAAAGTGCAAAGAACAGATTGGGCTCTCCTAGGGAAACCTTGGGGGGCTCTTTCTTTTTGGGCTGCTGGTCGTGCTCCTTTTTATGTGGGTCTGCTCGTTGATTGGTCAGTCCGGCGTTTGGGCCGACTGCCACGCCTCATAGAGACGCGTAAGTTCAGCTTCGGCGCTGTCACGCACCCACTGAACAAATTCTGGGGCTTCGGACTTTGACAGTTTAACTGTCAAAGCGCGTGCCGTTTCCTTAACCTCAGCCGAGACTGTTCCATCACCCAGTTTGACCGTCAGGGTAGGGGAGGGGGCTGGTTTCGCAGTTGCTTTGGCCGTCACCGCCCGAGCAACCGCATCACTGATCAACCCAAACCGGTCGTCAGAGGTCTTGGCCGCATCGAGGTCAAGCGTTTGAGCGATCTGTTCAAGATCGACATCATGAGTGCGCATCTGGTCGGCCAGCTCTTCCCAGCGGCGCCGCCCGATGCCATGGGCGGACCCAATCTGTTCGATGACGGACTGGGGAATGGATCGCGCGACCTTGGTCATGCGCGACAGCATCGGCTTATCGACAGCCAAAGCGTCAAGAATGATCGCTTGCTCGTAGCCAGTTGTGGCCAACTCGGCCGCAAAGAGCGCTTTTTCAATAAAGCTGGGGTCCAAGCGCTGTGTGTTTTCCTGCCCTTGGGCGAGAATGGCCTCTTCGTCAGACAGTGATCGGACAAGAGCTTTTGCGGGTAGCCCAAGAGATCGTAAGGCGCGCAATCTGCGGCGACCGTACACAATCCGATAATGCCCGGGTCGATCCGCGAGGGGCCGAACCATGATGGGGACTTGTTGACCATGGGCCTTGATGCTCGCCGCAAGGGCTACAACATCGGCATCCGTAAAGGTGAGGCGGTCCTTGGGGCCATTCTCTTCAATGACATCGACCGAAATCTCTCGCACGGCATTGCTGGCGACATCCTTCAAGGTCGATTTGACACCACTCATAGCGCCGGTATTGGGAAAGCGTGATTTTTGCTCACCGCTGGTGGCCGTGGTGCTGCTTGTGCTGGGTGGGGCAGGGGGCTGAAACAGGTTTCTACGAGCCATCAGTCAGTCTCCCTTCCCCAAGCGTGCTGGATCGTCTTTTCGAACTCGTCAGCGACGCCGTTCACGCTTTCAAGGATGCGATCCAGCGTCTTTTTCACAACTTGCGAAGGCTCCAGCTCATAGATGGTTTGCTGTGTCATACCGGCGTCAGAGATTGCCGTGGATTTGAGCATCGGTGTGGTCAAAACTTGATCGAGCAAAATCGACCTCAGGAACCCCGCCATTTGCGATTGCGGGACGTCCGTTGGTTCATATCTGGCGATTAAGAATTTGAGGAAATTCCAGTCAATTGGCCCGGCCGCCTCTTCGAGAGTTTGGACAGTTTCTCCAGCCATTTCAAGGAATTGCGCCATTGAGGCGACGTCCAACATGCTTGGAACGACTGTGATCAACAGGCCCGTAGACGCCAACAATGCCGTCATGGTGGTGAAGCCGAGTTGAGGCGGACAATCAATGATGACGAGATCGTAGTTTGCCTCAACTTCATCAAGCGCAATCGCGAGGCGCTGTGTGAAGGGCGGGTCGACCCGGTGCTGAAGCGCATAGGCGGTTTCGGTCTCATACTCAGACAACAAAAGCCCCGCAGGCGCGAGGTCCAGATTGTGAAAATAGGTCTTGCGGATGACTTGGCTCAAGGGAACGGGGTCATCGTATTTGAGCGCGTCATACACGGTCCCGCTCTCAGCAAATTCGATTTCGGGACGATATCCGAACATTGTCGTCAAACTGGCCTGTGGGTCCATGTCAACGGCCAGCACTCTATAGCCTCGTAATGCGTAACGCTGTGCGAGGTGGATGGCGCTGGTCGTTTTGCTTGAGCCACCTTTAAAGTTCACGATGGAAATTACCTGAAGAGCATCGTTTTCGCGACGGCCAGGGAGATAGGTGTCCCCATTCCGACCCGTCCGGGCCATCACATGGCGGATTTGGTCGATCTCTTCTGCGCTGTAGAGTCTGCGGCCACGGGAATCTGTCTCGACGTCAGGAAAGTCGCCTTCCTGATGGCGTGTTCTGAGATTTGACATACTGATGCCAGTGAGCTCAGATACTTCGGCAGGGTGGAATTTACGCAGCGCTTTTCGGCTGTCGGGCTGAAAGCTATTGCGCATATGGGTATTGAGCGCTTCCGACAAGCGCGCAGCATTTGACGCAATGGAGGCTGCGATGGAACTGGAATCTTCAGTTTTCATGTTTGAATTCACTCTGCCTTTTTGACCTCTTACTGGGTCTTTCTTGTTTCGTCGCTAAACGGCGCTATTTACGGCACATTGCGACAACTCAACTCATGACACGCAAGTTATCACGAGGCAATATTTTTTTATCTTTCAGCCCGCGGGGGAAGAGGTGGCGTGTTAAGGCTGTACTCTAAGTTTTGGCGTTAACATTATGATAAGATAGAGTTTTTGTGTCATTTTTGTGATTTTTCAACATGTTGTAGAAGAAAAACCTCGAACCCCAAGCTCTGGTCATGGAGACAAATTTCGAATCGGCTCTTTCTTCTGGATATCTCGCATATGATTCAGGAGGGGGTGATCGTGAGCCGGTAAGCGATCCAGCCTCAGATGGTACCACTGACAGATCGCTTGATCGTCCGAGCCAAGCCTTTGTTCATCATCTACGTCCGTTTTTTAAAGTTTACTCTTTTTGTCGGTTAATTTATCGTCTAAATCGTTTCTACCTATTGATGCATGACTGCCCTCCCAGCCGCCGCCACGAGTCAGTCTTTCTTAAAAGAAAGCAAAGCGATGTTTGGACAACTCCTAAAGGGGGTCGCATGTGCGATTGCCTTTGCAGCCCCTACGGCTGCGGCAGAAACACAATTGACCACACTGGCCGGCAAAGTCACGGTTCAGCTCGACCCGACTGAGGTGATCACATTCGACCTTGGCGTGTTGGACACCCTGACGGCGTTGGGTGTTGATGTGACGGGCGTTCCCTCACCAATATATGTTCCGGCTTTGGAACACTTAGATGACGGCACGCGGCCCCGTATCGGGACCTTGTTCGAGCCTGATTATGAGCAGGTCTTTGCCCTCAAACCTGACCTCATCCTCGCGGGATCGCGCACGCGTGAAAAAATTGCGGCCTTGGAGAAAATCGCGCCAACTGTGGATATGTCACCATTCTCCGATGATATTGAAAAAGTGGTCAAAACCCAAACCACCGAGCTTGGTGCTCTATTTGGAAAAGAGGCCAAAGCGACGGAACTGGTCGATGACCTTCACACGTCGCTCGTAACCCTGCGGGCTCTGACGAAAGACGCTGGAAAAGGTTTGATCATCATGACCAATGGCCCGAAACTGTCCGCCTTTGGGCCGGGATCGCGCTTTGGTTGGGTGCATGAGACCTTTGGCGTGGAGCCGCTTTTGGACAAGGTCGAAGCGGAAACCCACGGCGAAGCCATCAGTTTTGAGTTCCTGCATGAGGTCAACCCAGATTGGTTGATCGTCTTTGACCGGACCAAAGCCACGCATGGCGATGGCGCAACCGCAGATGTGACACTGGACAATGAACTGGTGGCGCAAACCACGGCGATGAAAAAAGGGCAGGTGATCTATGTCCACCCGGCAGATTTTTACATTGCCACGACCGGGGTGCGTTCGCTGCAAGACACAGTAGACCAATTTATCGCCGCCTTTGGCGCCGCTCAATAAGCGTTTTTGTTGTGAAATCTCTGCATCTTCATATGGGGCTCGCCTTGACCAGCATTTTGGTCATGGCGCTTCTGTCTTTGACCACCGGTGTCGCTGACATGTCTTTTGGTGCGGTGCTTCACGGTCAAGTCGATGATGCGCTCATTCTTCTGGCAAGTCGGGTGCCCCGCACCGTGGCGCTCGTCCTGACCGGGGCGTCTATGGCGATTGCGGGTCTGATCTTTCAAATGCTGACGCGCAACAAATTCGTTGAACCCGCCACCGCGGGAACGGCCGAAAGTGCGGGGCTCGGTCTGCTTGTTGCGGTGTTCTTTTTCCCGGCCGCACCGATGTTGGCCAAGATGCTCCTTGCGTCCGGCTTTGCCATCGCGGGCACGGTGCTGTTTTTGCGGCTTCTTGATCGGCTGCCGCCGCATCAACCGTTGCTCGTGCCTTTGGTCGGGCTGATGTTGGGAGGGGTGATTGGGGCTGTGGCAACATTTTTCGCCTATCAGACCGATTTGCTGCAATATCTCGGCATATGGACCACGGGCGAGTTTTCCGGCGTGTTGCGCGGACGTTACGAACTCCTTTGGATCACCGGCGGTTTGGCGGTGATTGGCTATCTCTATGCGGATCGGTTTTCGATCATCGGCATGGGTAGCGATGTTGCGATCACGCTGGGGCTGAACCATCGCGCGGTGATGTGGTTGGGGCTTTTGATCGTCTCTGTGATCACTGCTGTTGTCGTTGTCACCGTTGGGTCGATCCCGTTTCTCGGCCTCATCGTGCCGAATATTGTCAGTCGGATGGTCGGAGACAACCTGCGTGCAGCGGTGCCATGGGCGGCGAGCCTTGGCGCGGGGCTGTTGTTGTTCTGCGATATTTTAGGGCGGGTGTTGCGTGCACCCTATGAAGTCCCGATTGCGACGATTCTCGGAGTGCTTGGATCGGCGGTGTTTTTGATGATTCTTTTGGGACGACAAAGCCATGCCGTCCGATAGGTTTGCACAGATGCCCCTCCCTCCAACGGGTCAGGTTCCAATGGATCGCGCGCTCGCACGCTTGTTGATCCTCGGCGCGCTGTCTCTGGTGGCGCTCGGGCTTTTCCTCACTCTGGGTGTGCCGCATGGCGCTTGGGGATTTGCGCTTCCGTTTCGGGCCGGGAAACTCGTGGCCCTTGTGCTTGTGGCCTATGCCATCGCCACCTCCACCCAGCTTTTCCATGTCGCCACGCGCAATCAAATTCTCACCCCCGCCATTATGGGATTTGACGCGCTTTATCTGATGCTTCAGGCGGGGTTGGTCTTTTTCTTAGGGGCCATGGCGACACAAGATCTTGATCCAGTCTTCAAATTTTCCCTCGAAGTGATCTTGATGATGGTGTTTTCCACCGGGCTGTTCCTGTGGCTTTTTTCCGCACAGGCACGCGATTTGCATCTTCTGGTCTTGGTCGGGATCATTTTCGGCACGCTGTTTCGCAGCCTGTCCAGTTTCATCTCTCGGATGATCGACCCCAATGACTTCGTCGTCGTTCAAGGCGCAAGCTTTGCGCAGTTCAACACGGTCAATATTGATCTTGTGTGGATCACACTCGTGCTTTGTGCGTTCACATTGCCAGTTCTGTGGGCGCTACGGCACCAATTTGACGTGCTGGCACTGGGCCGGGACACCGCCATAAATCTTGGGTTAGCTTATCGGCGGGTCATGTTGATCACCTTCGCGATGATTGGCCTATTGGTCTCGGTCTCGACCGCGCTTGTCGGGCCAGTCACGTTCTTTGGCCTGCTGGTCACTCATCTCGCCTATCGCCTTTTGCCGGGTGCGCGGTTCGGACAGACATGGGTCGCCGCGACCCTTGTTGCAGTGATCACCCTTGTGGGCGGTCAGGCGGTTTTTGAACATGTGCTCGGTTTCAAAGGCACGCTCTCCGTGGTCATTGATTTGCTTGGCGGGCTCGTTTTTCTCACCCTCTTGTTCAAAGGCGCGCAACGATGATTCAAATCTCCGATGTCAGCCATCAGATTTCGGGCCTCCCGATCCTCACCGATGTGACATTCACCTTGCCAAAGGGTGGGATCACCGCCTTGATCGGGCCAAACGGCGCAGGCAAATCCACTCTTTTATCGCTCATGGCTCGGCTGAGTAAATTGCAAACCGGCGCAATCTTTTTTGATGGCGTGGATGTGTCGACAACGCCGACGCAGGCACTGGCCAAACGCCTGTCTATCCTACGCCAAGACAATAGCGTTTCTGCGCGTCTGACCGTCGAAGACCTCGTGGGTTTTGGCCGCTATCCTCATCATAAAGGCCGCCCCACCGCTGAGGATCACCGCCTTATCTATGCCGCGCTTGAGGCGATGGCACTGATCCCGCTGCGGGCGCGATTCCTCGATGAACTCTCCGGCGGCCAACGTCAACGCGCCTATGTCGCCATGGTTTTGGCACAGGACACGGATTATGTTTTGCTCGATGAGCCATTGAACAATCTGGATATGAAACACGCCCGCCAGATGATGGAACGGCTGCGCGAGACGGCCCGCGATCAGGGCAAAAGTTTTGTGATCGTGATCCATGACATCAATTTCGCCGCCGCCTATGCCGATCGCATTGTCGCCTTGAAAAACGGTCGTTTGCACGCCATCGGCACGCCGAAAGACATCGTCACACGCCCGATGCTCAAACAGGTGTTTGACCTCGATATCATCGTTGAAAATATTCGAAACCTTCCCGTTGCGATTCACCAAGTCGCGCCTTTTCCACAGAGACAGGAGCACACATGACCGACACATTTGCAACCTGCAGTGGCCTTGCCGCTAGCACCTTTGCCGCGCCCCGTTTTGAGAAAATCGCCCTGCAATTGTCCGAGCACGGATATGAGGTAAAGCGCAATGAAGCGTGGATGAGTGGAGCAACGGATCGGGGGCAGTTCGAAATTGCAGGCGAGGAGGGTGCGATCAAAATCACCCTTGCAGCCAAAGATGCCAAAACATTGTTCATGCTGCGTGATCAAATTCTCCATATTGTCGATCACGCCGACCCTGAGCTTTTAACGCAATTCGAATGGTCGGGTATCTTGCCGGATCAAGGTCCGCCCGCCAATTTCCGTCTGGCTGAAGTGGTGGAGGTGACGCAGCCCTTCCCGCATTTTTATCGCGTGACGCTTAAGGCCGACAACATGGCGCATTTCGCCGATGGTGCGATGCATTTTCGTTTGTTGTTGCCGCCGCAGGGGCGCACCCCGGTTTGGCCGGCGCTCGACGCGACGGGCCGCACCCGATTTCCGACCGGTGAGGATCAGCTCCACAATCCGGTGTACACCTTTGTGTCGATTGATGTGGAAACAGGGCTTTTTGCCTTTGATGTGTTCATCCATGATGGCGGTCGGATCACCGGATGGGCGCGTGGGGCACAGGTCGGTGATCCGATCGGCATGACGGGGCCGGGGGGTGGGCAGATGCCAACAGCCCAGAGCCTGACCCTGGTCGGTGACGAAACCGCATTGCCCGCGATCCGGCGTATTTTGGCGCTGGCCGCACCGGAGGTGATCGGGCATGCGTATATCGAAGTCGGCGGAGCGGAAGATATTCAGGACCTCGTCAAGCCTAAAGGCATTACGGTGACATGGCTCATACGTGGCACGGATCTTGGCCCTGTGGAGACGCTCTTTGCGCTCTATGGCGACGCCCCGATGGAGTCGATGCCGTTCCTGTGGTGCGGGGCGGAAAAATCCCAGGTTCAGCGCGCCCGCAAACATTTTCGGGATACGATTGGGATTGGGCCAGAGCAGAGCTATTTCTCGGGTTATTGGCGGAAAGAGGCCTAATGCGGTACAAAAACCGGGTCGGCGCATACGCGGGCCGACAAGCTTTCCTCGTTGTGACCGAGCCGTTCTTCCTCTCGGAGCGGAACCAGAAGATCTATTTCGTGATCACCTCGTATCTCAGCGGTTCAGTTTCCCAGAACCGCCTCTAGCATCAGGTTTTGAAGGCGCAAGGCCCTGCGCCAGTCATAGCCTGTAGCGGGATGTTGTGGGAAGATGTAGGGGATTGGCCGCGAAAAAAGAATGCGGCGTTCAAACCCCCCTGGTCAACAGATCGAGCGCCGCTGTGATCTCCATGTCGTGCTGCGCAAGGCTGGTAACCGGCATTTTCAGGATCACCACTGGCACCGCTGACAAGAACTGCGTCACCATCACATAGGGTTCAGTTTGGATATTAAACACTGGATTGAGGCGTTTGGCTGGCGATGGTGCTACACTGATCGGCATCAGCGGCACCATAATACGCGTATTCAGGCTCTCCAGAAGATCGGCCTGCACATCGAGCAGATAGCCCGCACCGTCGGGGCTCGCATGCACATCAAACCGCGCCATCAGAAGGGGCGGTATTTTTCTAGGGGCAAACCATGTTGCTCAACCCAAGCATTGGATGCTGCAAGCGCCTTGGCGTTCTCGCGCTGCCATGCGGCGGCTTTTGCATCCTTCACCGCCCGGCGCAAACCTGCTTCTGCCGCCTGCGAAAGGTTCACACCAAAGGAGCGGGCCTCAGACAAAAGGCCCTGATCCAAACTCAGGTTGGTTGGCTTTTTGGGGGTGGGTTGTGCTTGCATCGGCTTACCTCACGATCATGCGCATTATATATGCGCATATCACAACAAGTCAATCAGCAGCATTCGATCCCAATACCTCAACAATAATGTTGAGCAGGACCATGGTTTCCTCAGGAAAACTACTCGGCCAATGCTCGGCTTCAAGGCCATCTATTCAGCTGCCCCTGTAATCCCCCCATTTTTAGAGGGGCGTATCAGTAGAATCTAAGCCGCATAATCAATCACACAAACGAGCCAGAGCATCCAATGCTCAAACCGCTCTGATGTCCCATTTTATATGACGACGGACAGATCGCGCCGTTGAGCACGGTCTCGATGGCAAGCTGCGCCAGAGTGTGAGCGTCTAAAATGGCCTCCGCAGCCCTTTTTCTTTTGATTTTCACCGGGTGCCTCACGGTCGGCACGATTGGGGTGATGCTCACCGACAGACGCCGCCGCATTCGGCGCGCGCGCCTTGTGAGGTATTCCGCAGATCATCCGGGAGCGACCTCAGAGCTGGTGCGTAAAAGAGTGTCGCAAACCACCAATACCGTTGCCCAAGCCGCGCTAAAGCAACGGCAGGCCGGGGTTCAGGGGCTTTTGCAACGGCGGGTGCGTGAGGCAGGTCTGAGCATGTCACCCCTGTCCAGCCTTCTTGTCATGGGCCTCATCGCCGCACTGACATGTGTGGGTCTTACCATGACAACCCCGCTCTCTATGCCTTTGGTGGGGTTGATCTCAGTTGGGAGTGGATGGATCGTTTTAAATGCTGTTTTCGATGTTCTGAGCGCCCGCAGGATCAGACGTTTCACTGAAGCATTGCCAGATTGTCTTGATGTTTTTGCGCGTGGATTGCGTGCGGGACAACCTCTGAGCGAGGCCTTGGGGCTCGTCGCAAATCACAGTTCCGGGATTGCGCAAGAAGAGTTCCTGCGGTGCCGCGACGAGCACCGTGCCGGTCGGCCGCTGGATGAGACACTTGCCAGTATGGCGGACCGTATCGCAACGGCCGAGGCCCGCTTTATCGCTGTCGCAACAAATTTGCAGGCGGAAACGGGCGGTAATCTTGTGGAGACGTTGGAGAACCTTGCCGTGCTATTGCGCGATCGGCGGAAGCTACGCAAGAAAGCCGCCGCCTTATCCCGAAAACTGTTGGGTCCGGCAGCCTGCTGACCTCAACGATTGAATCTTTGCTGGACCCCAACAATTTGGAGATCAGCATCAGCAGTCAAAGCCAATCCCTACTTGGCGGGCTGTTGTCGCTTTTGATGACGCCGGTTGTCGCGCTTGTGGACACTGTGCTTGACGTTTTGCCGGGGAAATTGCTTGGCGCTTTATTGACGCCGATTGATGCCTTGCTCGATGGCCTTTTAAACCTGCTTGGTGTCGGGATCGGTCAGGCCGACCTCACCCTTGATGGCGTCGCCTGCGGCAAGGTTGTCCTTGTCCGATGATGCATGATCCCGCCCGCCCACACACCCGCCCTCATCAGCTCGACCGGAGTAAACCATTGCCCTTTTTCTCTCACATCACCCGCGCCCTTGTCCCTGTTCTCCTCGTGTTCAGCTTGTCCGCTTGCACCATGGATCTGTCTCGCGACGGGGCGGCGAGGACCACGGCAGGTGCGGATACGTTGCGCCTTGCACAGGCGACCTCTGAGGCCGGAGACAATGAGACCGCCGCGCGATTGTTCGAGAAAGTTCTGGCCACCGACCCCGTTTCCGTTCCTGCGCTGTTGGGCGCAGGGAACAGCTATGCGCGGATGGGACAAAACAGCCGGGCCGAGGCGGTCCTGTTACGGGGACATGAGCTGGCACCGAGCAATGCCGAAGTTCTGACAACGTTGGCGCGCGTCTATCTGGCTCAACATCGTTCGCAGATGGCCGTGGAGGCTTATGACAAAGCGCTGCGGGTGGATCAACGGAACGTGTCTGCCCTTACCGGGAAAGGTGTCGCCTTGGACACGCTGTCACGGCACAAACAGGCGCAGGGTGTGTATGAGGACGGCCTGTCCTATTACCCGACAAATTTCATCCTGCGCAGCAATTATGCTCTGTCGCTTGCGCTGTCGGGGGACATCATCCGAGGGACGGCGATCTTGCAGGAACTCGTCAAAGATCCGCTGGCCGCGCCATATGTTCGGGGCAATCTCGCCCTGGTCTATGGTTTGGATGGGCGTGACAACGATGCGCGGGCGACTTTGTTGTTGGACATGAAGCCCGATGAGGTCGAGGAAAACATCCGGGTTTATCAGGCGCTGCGCCGTCTGCGCTTGGAAGGCAAACCGATTGGGTCCCTCGTCTTTGTATAAGCGCGGTTTTTGCGGCCAATCGTAGAGGCGCATTTTTGGCGTTCATCAGGTATTTTCGAAGTTTGATTTGGTCATGAGCTGACAAGAACGGATGAGGCCATCACGACTGTTGCCGGTCATGGCAACGAAGAGTTGCGCGAAATGATCCTCGGCGCCCGAGGTCCGCCCCAAAATGACAGACGTCCTCAAAGACTTCGTGTCAGACACTGACATCATTGCTCGCGTCAAGGACAAAGGACCGGGGCAGCAAACGAGCGGTTACGAATTTCGCGTGGGCATCGGCATGGTCTAAGTGTGGCGGCACATAGCCCATCCTTTTGGGCTGGGCTATGCTTGCCAAGGGCGGATCGCCCTTTGACGGACGGATTGCTCCCGTCTATGTCGCAGGGTGGGCTTTGGCGATCAACGCCTTAGATCGTGCGAGTGCCTCTGCGGCGCGGCTCTGGGCATCCACCGTTTTGGCCTTTTCAATCTGCGCCACCTCGACACTCAGAACAATGTCACGCGGCAAGGCGCGCACCATTGCAATCAGATCAATTCCGCCGTCGCCGGGCAAAAGCCGTGCGCCTCGGGCAATCTCGATCATCCCGGCATCGGTCGGATCGTATGGTTTCGGTCCGTCACAAAGCTGAGCGTAGTGAATGAGTGCGGGCGGCAGATTTTGAATCTGCTCGATCGTCCCGCCCGCCCGGTCCCAATGCAGCGCGTCGATCAGAACGCCGCCGTTGGAGCGCCCCGCTGTTTCAACGATGCGCTGCGCTTCGGGAAGGGTTTTAACCCCGGTCCATGGCATGAACTCCAGATCCCCGGTCAGGCCATATTCGGTGGCAAGATCGCAAAAGGCCGCGAAGGTTTCGGTGAGCCTATCGTGATTGGTATCATCGCCCGCAACAAGCACGTTGCGGGCACCAAGCCTTTGACCAAGAGCTAGAAAATCACGGAAATCTCCGACATCCGTGTTTGGTTTAAGCCGGGCGATTTCAATATCGGCAATGCCGATCCCAGTCTCATCAAGAGCCGCTTTCACCAAAGCTTCAACTGCCGGATCAGACAGGATCGGATAGGGGGCCTCGGTTGGGGCGGCGGGCAAAAACCGCAGCCCTACAAGGTCATACCCCGTGGCCGCCGCAATGCGCACGGCCTCATGCGGCGGAACCTCATGTGTGGTCAAAAAGGCGAGAGAGAATTTATGGGGCATGGCACTCACTTCAGCGGTGAAAATGGCAAGGGAAGGGCGATGGCGCTGGTCATCTGTGGGGTGAGCCAGTCAGGGCCGCCTTTGGCGGGCCATTTGCCGTCCGCGACCGATTGGCTGCGCGCCTTGGTGCGGGCCTCAAGCGAGCTGTAGGGCCAGATTTGCGTGATACGCGGCGCACCATCAAGGCCCCACATCGCCATGGTCAGCGGCGAATATTCCGAGCGCGCGGGCATAGCGGCGCGCCATTTGTCTTGGGTGACGGACACGCCGTTCAACTTGGCCTTATAGGTGCGAAATTCGTAGATTGGACCATAGGTGCCGGGGGTGATTGGAGCCATGAAATCAAAGGGTTTGTAGCTGTCAAACCGCAGGTCAACCAAATGTTCCATACAGCCCATCGGATTGGCGGACATCACCGTGCGTTCGCGTTCGTCCATCATCTCATCCAGAGTGTCAAAGCCGCGCAAAACATAGACCTCGTTGAGGTTTCCAATGTCGGTGCCAAACGCCCCGAGCAGCGTGCCTTTGCCTGCCGCGAGCCAGTTTTGCAGCCCGTCCGAGGCCTTTCCTGCGCCGAAGATCACGGTCTTGAGCGTTGCGATTTCGTAATAGGGCATGTCATGCATCCTTTGTGTGGTGTGAAAGAGGAGGGGTCAGGCCTTTGAGCGGTTGACCTGAAAGTCTGCGTCCGACGATGTAGCCAAAGGTCATGCCCGGCCCGAGGGTGATGCCGCCAGACGGGTAGTGCCCGCCCATGATTGAGGCGGCGTCATTGCCGATGGCATAGAGCCCGGGTGTCGGCGCACCGTCTTGCCCAAGCACCTGCCCATCGGCGGCAGTTTTGATCCCGGCAAATGTGCCAAGGCTACCGGGCACGAGCTTGACCGCATAAAACGGCCCGCGCTCCAAAGGCCCAAGTGCCGGGTTCGGACCTTTGTGTTTGGCCCAACCTTGAGCGCGGTTGTAAAGCGATGCGCCACGGTGAAACTTCAGGTCGTGACCTGCGCGCGCGCCGTCATTGAACCGTGTGATGGTCTGTGCGAGGGCCTCGGCAGGCAGATCGCACTGCACCGCCAAATCTTCGATCCGTCGCCCGCGTTTGAGATAGCCGGAGCGCAGATAGGGGGTGAGCGGGAAGGGAAAGGGCTTTGCCCAGCCGATGCCAAATTGCCTCTGAGCCCGATGATCGCAGATCAGCCAAGCCTCTGGCGCGCGCCCTTTGGGTGTCACGGCAAACAGGGCTTTCATGAACTCATGATAGCTGTCGGCCTCGTTGACGAACCTCTGCCCACTCATATCTACCGCGATAAATCCGGGTTTGGCGCGATCAATGAGATGAGGGAAATTTTTGAACCCGCCTTGACCATCCGGGACGCGGGACACGGGTGCCCAAGCCGCGGGTTCAGCAAGGCTCGTGTCAAGCGCGGCACCTATTCCTTCGGCCAAACGCACCCCGTCGCCAGTGTTTGATTTGGGGGCGGCGGAGGCATGCGCGATGGTGTCTGTATGGGCAAAGCTGAGTGTTTGCCGTAGGACATCATGCGGATAGCCGCCCGCCGCAAGCACCACGCCTTTGCGGGCGGTGATGCGCATTGGTGTCCCTTGTCTCGTCACGGACGCACCTACGATCCGGCCCTCATCATGGTGCAGGCTGGTCACCGGACTGTCATGCCAAAGCTGAACCCCGCTGTCTGCCGCGCCTTTCAAAAGCTGCGCCACAAGGGCATTGCCGCCCACAAGGTGCATCGAACGTCGATAACGCGCCAGATCATAGAGATGTTTGGTCAAACGTTTGGTGACATGCCACAACGCGGCGGGGGAGCGGGTCGCATTGAAAAAATGCGCCATATCCACACCGCTGCCAATGCCCATGCCCCAGAGCGACACGACATCGAGCGGCGGTCGCAGCCGGGTGATCAAAGGCCCAAGCTCACGCCCGTCATAAGCCGCGGCGGTCACAGATCTCCCGCCTTCGGCGGCGCCATCATGGACGTAAAAATCAGGTACGCGATTGCCATCAACCCAAGTCATGACACCGACCTCTTCAAGGAAGCGGAGCATGTCGGGACCGTTTTGCAAGAACGTCTCGAGCCGCGGATCATTGGCGCGATTGCCCAGAAGTGCGCGCAGATAACGGCGGGGTTCGGTGTCAGCTTCGACGATCCCGGCGCGGATGGCCTGTGGGTTCTGTGGAATCCAAAGCCAGCCGCCGGACCATGCAGAGGTGCCGCCGAAAACCTCGGTTTTCTCGGCCACAATGACATCAAGCCCTGCCTGTGCTGCCGTGATCGCGGCACACAATCCCGCTGCGCCTGATCCAACGATCAGAACGTCGCAGGCGGTGCCGCCCGCCGTTTCGCTGTCCATTGTCCTGCTTTCGTTTCACAGCGCAGAAGACGTCTGCGCATTCGGGTCAGATGACAGGACCTTGCGGTCAGCCAGCCTGACGGGTTTCGGTCTCTGCGGGCACGGCCCGGTTGCGGTTGAAAAAGAAGGACGCCTCTGACGCCCCGCCAATTTCGTCGGCGGCTTCGCGCAAAAGCGGGTGGAATTGGTCCATCAATTCGGGCGTGACACGCACTCCCGGTCCGGCGATGGACAGGCAGCCGATCACCACATTGTCTTCGCTGCGAAAAATCGGAACAGCCATCGCGGCCATCCCGGCATGATAGCTGTCGGACATCGTGGCGTAGCCGCGTTTGCGGGTGTCAGCGAGCGCGGCCAGCACCTCTGGAATTGAGGCAGGCGCGCCCGGTCCCATGGCAAATTCCGCCCGCAACCCTTGAGTGCCGATTTTATCAAGCGCTTGCTCATCCGTCATTGTTGACAGCCAGGCATGTCCCCCCGCCGAGCCAGCCAAATGCACCTTGATCCCCTGTTCGCGACCGGGGTCGTATCGCAGGCCTGCAACCGCGCCCTGAGCCACGCCGACCCAGACAAGATCCTCGCCATCAATCACCGACAGGCGCACAAGTTCGCGCGAGTCCGCCGCCAAGCGATCAAGGATGGGCTGGGCAATATCTGGCACGCCGGTGCGGGCCAAAAACGCCAACCCGATGCCTGCGAGTTTGATGGTGAGGGCGTAATCGCCTTGGTTCCTGAGCTGTCGCACATAGCCGTATTGCGACAGTTCTTTGAGCAACCGATGCGCTGCAGAGGCGGGCATATCCAGTTCGCTCGCGATCGCGCTCACTTGGACACCTTCGGGATGCTTCCCAAGAAGTTCAAGGATCGAAAGGGTTCTCTCCATCACACCGGACATTGCTTACTCCATCATCGCTTTTGGCTTTGAGGACGTGTTTATCCGTTGTGAGCCAAGCGGAACAGGGCGTCTTTGTGTGATGGACTCACGGATCGCCTCAATCACCGCAATGTTGCGTGCACCATCGGACAGGGTGATACGTGGGGTTTCATCTCCTTTGATCACGGCGGCAAAATGGCGGATTTGTTCGACATAGCTGTCTGCTGTGGCCAGATCGAGCGGATGGTTGATCTGCGGTACGGTCCAATCGCGCGGACCCTCATGGGTCCAAAACGACAGATCAGGTAGGCTCATCCCGGCCTGTGTCCCGGCAAACATATGCGAGACGGCGGGCATCGCTGGAAACCGCGCTGGATTTTCGCCTGCGGTCGTGTCCCAACACCATGGTCCCACGCCCGCATCGGTCAGCGAGATGGTGATCAACCCGCCGGCTTCAAGGCGCAGGACCACTGCGGCGGTGTCTTCGACGTCATAGCCGCGCTGGCTGTTTGCGGTGAGGGCCGTAACCTCTGTGATCTCGCCAAACAAATGCCGCACGAGGTCGATTTCATGGATCAAATTGATCAGGATCGGGCCCCCTGCGCCCGGTTCCCGTCGCCAAGCGACATCAAAATAGCGGGCGTCTTTGTAAAGTGTGGCGGAGATTGTGCCGCAGACCAATGTGCCGAATCGAGCCTCGGTGATGGCCGTTTTGGCGGCTTGAACGATGGGGTTGTGGCGGCGGTGATGGCCGACAAGTCCCGGCACCCCTGTGCGGTCTGACAGGGCCACCAAAGCCGCGCAGCTATGGGCCGTGTCGCCCAAGGGTTTTTCGACCAGCACGGGAATCCCCGCGCGGATCAATGTCATCGCTTGCGGCACGTGAAGTGCGTTTGGCGTGGCAATAATCACCCCGTCTGGGCGCAACTCAATCAATGCTGCAAGCGTTTCCAGATGGAGGCACTCAAAATCTTTGGCGAGAGATTTTCCCGTCTCAAATGGATCGACAATGGCGATGAGATCGCTGCCGGGACAGGCACGGATCGCATCAACATGGGTGCGCCCAATGATGCCGCCCCCAACAATGGCCAATCGTGTCTGTGTCATTGCATCCTCCTTTAGGCCTCCCTTTCGGGCTGCCTGTCCTTTGATCAATTATATCAATCAAAGTTAAAAATAAAACAAGATTTAAAAGTTGAAAGAGTTTCTATTTTAGGACATGCTGAGAGAAAGAGTAGAGCGTTTGGTGTAAAAGTCTTGATAAATGAAAGACTTAAACGCTTAGGGAGGAAGAAATGTCAAAAGAATCGCGCTCTGGTGCAGAGCTCAAAAATGGCGCCAGCTACGATGTGGTCGTCCTTGGGGCCGGGGCGGCGGGTCTGTCTGCGGCCGTGTTTGCGGCTCTTGAGGGCGCGCGCGTTTTGCTTGTGGAGCGCACAGAATTCCTCGGGGGCACCTCGGCTTTGTCGGCAGCAACCACATGGGTGCCAAACACCCGGTTTCGTGATGAGTTGGGGGCGAAAGACAGTGAAGAGACTGTTCTGGCGTTTCTGGATCGTGCCGTTGGGAACCGTGCGCCGCGTGCCTTGCGCGAAGCCTTTGTCAAACGCGGCCCATGTGCGATCCATCGCCTTGAAGATGAGACCAGCGTCCGGTTTCGGGGTCGTCCTTTCCATCCCGACTACTTGTTTGAGCTCGAAGGCTCGACCGCCTTTGGTCGCGCGCTTGAACCTGTGCCCTTTGATGGCGCGTTGCTGGGCGATGACCTAAAGCTCGTGCGTCCACCGATCCCGGAATTCACCATTTTGGGCGGGATGCAGATTGACCGTGATGACATCGCGCATTTGCTCAAGATGAAGAAAAGCCCACGCTCGCTGGCCTATTCGATCCGGATCGTCGCGCGCTATTATTTACGCAAATGGGCGCATGGCCGCGACACACGCCTGTTGATGGGCAATGCGTTGATCGGGCGGTTTCTTTATGAGGCACGCAAGCGCGGGGTTGAGATTGTCACACAGACCAAAACCACGGGATTGACGCCGCTCGTAGAGGGGGCGTATCGGCTGACTTTGGAGCAAAGCGGGCAGTCTTTCGACATCACAGCAACCAAAGGCGTGGTGCTTGCCTCCGGCGGTTTTGCGCGCCACCCTGTCAAACGTCAAACCATGATGCCCGCACCGACGCCGCGTGTGTCGCCAGCGGCTCCCGGCCATACGGGCGAGTTGCACGACATTGTCCTAGGGCTTGGGGCGCATTATTCCGACAGTTCGGCGCAGCCATGTTACTGGGCGCCGGTGTCGATCCGTAAACGCGCGGACGGGACAGAGGCTGCGTTTCCGCATTTCGTGTTGGACCGCTCCAAGCCGGGGATCATTTCGGTCGGGCGCGACGGCAAACGCTTCGTCAACGAAAGCCGCAGCTATCATGAATTTGTCTCCGCCATGTATGCGGCCGACAAGGACGGCTCGCATATTCCGACGTTCCTCATTGCCGACGCGCCAGCGGCGCGCAAATACGGCATGGGCATGATCCATCCGGGGACCAAGAATTTTGGACCGTACATCGCCGAAGGCTATCTGACTGAGGGACGCGATCTGGGCGATCTTGCCGCGCAACTTGGCATAGATGGCACAAACCTGAGCGCCACCGTGGCGCGGTTTAATGAGATGGCAAAGCAGGGCGTGGATCAGGATTTTCACCGGGGTGAAACCGTCTATGAGCGCGCCAATGGTGATGCCACCCATGACGGGCCAAACCCCACCCTGCGCCCGCTTGGCAAGGGTCCCTATTATGCGGTCAAACTGTATCCGGGCGATATTGGCGCGGCTCAGGGTCTTGTTACTGATGAAAACGCCCGTTTGCTGACGGAAAATGGCACCGTAATCGAGGGGCTTTATGCGGCAGGCGCTGATATGAATTCGATCATGGGAGGGGTCTATCCCGGCCCCGGTATCACCATCGGTCCGGGCATTGTTTTCGGCTCGATCGCGGCGATCCATGCGGCACAGCGCAAGACCGCCCGCGCAGATCGGATAGCCTCATGAGCCGCTGGCAAGACAAGCCAGTTTTGGTGACCGGCGGGACCGGATTCCTTGGGGCTTTTGTCGCGCGCGAGCTTGTCGCGCAGGGGCTGCGTCCGCGGGTGTTTGATCGAAAGCTCAACGCCGAGACGCTTGATTTTGTGCGGGGCGGCCTGTCGCAGAGCTGTGAGGGCGTTGCGGGTGATGTGACCCAGCACGAGGATGTGGCAAGGGCGATGGACGGCTGCGGCGCGGTTGTCCATCTGGCCGGACTGATGACCGTCGATTGCAAGGTTGATCCGCTCCGCGCTGCTCAGGTGAATCTCATCGGCAGTCAAACGGTGATGGATTTGGCGATCAAGAATGGCGCGGAGCGGTTGGCCTACGCGTCCAGCTCGGCGGTCTACGGATCAGGGGAGGGCATCTTGCCAAATCCTGAGACCCTTTACGGCGTGCATAAACTGGCGATTGAGGGCATGGCGCGGTGTGCGTGGCTGGATCACGGCCTGCCAAGCGTCGGATTTCGCCCCTATATCGTCTATGGCCCCGGTGAAAGCAGGGGCATTGCAGCCGGGCCGTCGATTGCATTGCGCGCTGCCGCTCTTGGACAATCTGCCACAATTCAGTTTTCCGGTCCTGTGGGATTTGTCCATGTCTCAGACGTTGCTCGGGCCTTTGTGGCTGGGCTTTTTGACGCGTGGGAGGGGGCACAGGTCTATGATCTTCATGGGGTTTCGGCCACGGTTGATGGCTTTATCTCAGCACTCAAGCGGGCGGTGCCGGATGCTGCGGTTTCGGGCACAGGGCCACGGCTCAAAACGCCGGTATTGCTCCAAGGTGGGGGGCATTCAGATTGGTTTGATGCGCTGCGGGTGACCGCTTTGGAGGAAGGGATTGCCGAGACTTTGAGCCATTGGCGCAAGGCTTCTGAAATATAGGCTGCGTGTCAGTGAGAAGGCGATGGCCTTGGCTTTGGGGTCTAGCGAATTATCCAAGTTATATGGAGCGCCGTCCATTCTTAAATCGGCGAAGGATTGCAATTTTGAGAGCCAGGTGACGTAGCGTGATGCGCGTCAGGGAGGATGATGGGATGGACGTGACGCTTACGGGGGAGACCGTGTTGTTTCCGATCGCCGGGGATCCGATTGGTCAGGTGAAATCGCCGGGCCTGTTGACGGACATCCTTGTGGCGCGCGGGATCAATGGGCTTGTTATCCCGACGCATGTGACGGCGGCTGCGTATCCGGCCTTTGTGGCGGCGATGAAAACGACACGAAATGTGCGCGGCTTGATCGCGACTGTGCCCCATAAACAAGCCACGCTCGCGCTGTGCGACCACCCCTCCGAACGCGCTGAATTCGCGGGTTCCGTCAATGTGATGCACAAACGTGAGGACGGCACTTGGGAAGGCGATAACACCGATGGTCAGGGCTATCTGAACGGCGTTGCGGCCTGTGGCTATGAGGTTGCGGGCAAACGCGCGCTTTTGGTTGGTGTCGGCGGCGCGGGCGCTGCGATTGCTTATGAAATTCTCGCACGCGGTGCCGCTTATCTTGCGATTCACGATGCGGACGAGGCGCGCCGAGACGCCGCGATTGCACGACTCGACGCGCGGTTCCCCGGACAGGTGGGGGCCGGATCGGCAGACCCGACAGGCTATGATTTCATCGGAAATGCCACGCCCGTGGGGATGCGGGATGGAGATCCGCTGCCGATTGAGGCCGCCAAATATCAAAGTCACCAATTCGTGGCCGATTGTATCACCAAACCAGAAATCACGCCGCAGCTTGCGATCGCGCAGGCCAAAGGATGCGTCACCATGCCCGGGCTCGGGATGTTCAATGCGCAAGCGGATCTTTTGGTGAACGCCATGACAGGCACACCATGACAGCAATGAAAGCGGGAAAACAAAACACATAGCCCGTTTCAACGACCAGCATCAATCAGGGAGGATACTATGCTGAAAACACTTCTGACAGGGACCGCGCTTGCCGCAGGTCTGGGATGGGCCGCGCAGGCGGACACATTGAAAATTGCCAACATCGCCGAACTTTCGGGGGCCGGGGCCGCCGCCGGGTCGGTTTGGGCTGATGGTGTGCATCTGGCCATTGATGAGATCAACGAAAACGGCGGCATTCTTGGGATGCAGGTCGATATGTCGGAATACGACAGCCAAACCGACCCGTTGCAAAGCCGGGCTTTGGTGCAAAAGGCCATTGATGAGGGCGCTTTTGCGCTTTTGGGGACGGTGTATTCCTCGTCGACCGTGGTGAACATGTTGGTCGCGCAGCAAAACGGCATCCCACAATTCACCGGCTCCGAGGCTCCCTCGATCACGCAGAAAGGCAACCCTTATATTTTCCGTACCACCTTTGGCGCGCAAAAGGGGATGCCGAAAATTGGTGCTTATCTCAAAGACGGCCTTGAGGTGAGCAAAGTGGCGATCGCTTGGGCCAATACGGAATACGGTAAGGGCGGCCATGATGCCTTTGTCGATGTGGCCAAAGAGATGGGGCTTGAGGTTGTGTCTGATGTGCCCTCAGAGCAAGGACAGGCCGATTTTTCTGCCGATATTCTGAAGATCAAAAATACCGGTGCCGAAGCCGTGTTTATTTATCTGACCGAAGAGGAAAGCGCGCGGTTTTTGATTGAGGCCAAGAAGCAAGGCCTCACCATTCCGATGATCGGCGACACGGTGTTGGCATCGCAAAAAGTCATTGATCTGTCCGGGGGAGCGGCTGAGGGTGCCTTGGGTCATGTCGCACTTTCGGCTGATGCCCCCGTGCCGCTGTTGCAGGCAATGAGCGCGAAGTTCACCGAGCGGTTTGGCTATCGCCCCGATCACAACGCGATCAAAGGCTACATCGGTGCCTATGCCATCAAATACGGTACGGAGATCGTTGGCGAGGCGGACAGCCAAAAATTGACGGATGCACTGCATGGCACGTGTTTGGATGCAGCCACCTATCCCGGCGTTTTGATGGACATTTGCTGGGATGAAACCGGCGAAGTGTCTCGCGAAAGTTTCATGGTTGAAGTCAAAAACGGCGCACAAGAAATCACAACCATTTTGCCGCCGAACTGAGACAGGCCACCAGCTCTGCACCCGTGACGCGCAGGTGCAGAGTGATCTGGCAAGGGTGCGCAATGACACCAGCCGGATGCACCGTTCTGATGGATCATCAGAGGACTAAAATGGGAGGAATGGATATGAAACGCAGGGTTATTGCGGGTGTGAGCCTGAGCGTCATGATGATGGCGATGTCTGCGCATGCTGAAACGGTGAAAATCGCCAATATTGCGGAACTGTCGGGGCCGGGGGCTGCCGCAGGGTCGGTGTGGTCCGATGGCGTGGATCTTGCGATTGACGAGATCAATGCAAATGGTGGAATCCTCAGTATGCAGGTCGATATGTCAAAATACGACACACAAACCGACCCACAGGTGAGCCGGGCTTTGGTGCAAAAGGCCATTGATGAGGGCGCTTTTGCGCTTTTGGGGACGGTGTATTCCTCGTCGACCGTGGTGAACATGTTGGTCGCGCAACAAAACGGCATCCCACAATTCACCGCCTCCGAGGCCCCGTCGATCACGCAAAAGGGCAACCCTTATATTTTTCGAACCAATTGGGGTGCGCAAAAGGGGATGCCCAAAATTGCGGCCTATCTCAAGGATCAGCTGGGGGTGAGCACAGTGGCCGTTGCTTGGGCCAATACGGAATTTGGCAAAGGTGGCCATGACAGTTTCGTTGAAAACGTTAAGGCGGTCGGTTTGGACGTTGTGGCGGATGTGCCCTCAGAACAAGGTCAAGCGGATTTTTCCGCCGATGTTTTGAAAATCAAAAACTCCGGCGCTGAGGCGGTTTTTATTTACCTCACCCAAGAGGAAGCGGCGCGGTTTTTGATGGAAGCGGTCAAACAGGGCCTCGACATCCCGCGCATTGGCGACAGTGTTTTGACCTCTGAGAAGGTCATTGATCTTGCGGGTCCGGCGGCCAACGGCGCCAAAAGCCACGCCGCCCTCACCATCGCCGCCGATGATCCTTTGGTGCACGAATTTGCCACAAAGTTCTCTGAACGGTTTGGCTATAGCCCCGATTACAACGGGATGAAGGGCTACATCGGCGCGTATACAATCAAATACGGCACGGAAATGGTCGGCGAAGTGAACAGTCAAAAACTTGCCGATGTCATGCACGGGCTGTGTCTTGATGCCAAGACCTACCCCGGCGTTTTGATCGACATGTGCTGGGATGATGCCGGTGAGGTGTCGCGCAAAAGCTACATGGTGGAAGTTCAGGATGGCCGCGAAACGGTCTCCGAAGTTCTCCCCGCAAACTGAGTTTCGCAACGCATGCGGGGCCGCTCCGCGACCTCTGTTCCATCGGAGCAGAGGGTCTTTTAACACTCAATTGGGAAGGAATGGCGATGGCCGAACTTCTGCAAATTCTCATATCGGGCCTGTCGTCTGGTGCGATCTATGCCTTGGCCGCCGTGGGGTTCACCCTGTTGTGGCAGGCCTCGCAAACCATCAACTTCGCGCAGGGCGAATTCGTCATGTTGCCTGCCTTCTTCGTGTTGGCGGGGATGACCTTGTTTGGATTGCCGCTTTGGGCGGCCATCCTGACTGCCTTTGTGCTGTCAATTGTGATCCTTGGCGCGATGTTCAAAAAGCTGGTGGTTGAGCCGATGCTGCCGCATGGTTCAATGCCTTTGGTGATCGCCACCATCGCCTTGGGGCTTTTGATGAAAGAAAGCGTCAAGGAATTCTATTCCGCCCAAGGTCAGCCCTTTCCGCCGCTGTTTCCGCAGCATGTGATGAATGTCTTCGGTGCGTCGGTGTCGGTTCAGGATCTCTGTAACCTTGCCGTGGCCTTCGCGGCGATCATCTCCCTGCAATTGTTCTTGCAACGCACCCGCACGGGCCGCGCCATGCAAGCCACCGCGCAAGATCCGCGCGTGGCCGAAATCCTTGGCGTCGATGTCAAACGAATGGTGATGTACACGTTTTTGATCAACGGCGCCTTGGCGGCCATCGCGTCCATCCTGATTTCACCAGTCTATCTGGCCAAATTTTCCAACGGCGAAACGCTTGGCATGATTGCCTTTATCGCGGCCATCGTTGGCGGGTTTAACCAAATCAGGGGCGCGCTTGTCGGCGGGCTTTTGATCGGCGTGCTCGACAATCTCGCCGCCGTTTATATCTCCGCCGAATATCGCTCGGCGATCCCGCTTATCCTACTCATCGTCATCATCATGGTGCGCCCACAAGGCATCATGGGCACGTCCGAAGGGAGGACCGTATGACCGCTTTTCGCATTCTTTTCCTGATTGCTTTTGGTGTGGCTCTCCTGCTCGCACCGATGGGGCAGGGCAACTACATCATCTACATCCTGTGCTCTTGGTTGATCTTTTCGATCTCCGCTATGGGGCTGAACCTGACACTTGGCTACGCGGGCCAAATCAGTTTGGCGCAGGCCGCGTTCATGGGGATCGGGGCCTATGTCACCGCCCTTTTGACCATGGCAGGCGTGCATTGGCTCGTTGCGGTGTTTTGCTCGATCTCGGCCACGTTCTTGATCGGTCTGGTTTTGGGCTATCCGGCGCTTCGGGTCCAACACCATTTTCTTGCCTTCGTGACACTTGCCTTCAATGCGCTCGTCTTTCTTGTCTTGCGCAATGAGGATTGGCTTACGGGTGGCTCGCTTGGCCTCGTTGGCATCCCGCGTCCGGTGTTTGGTCCGTTCGATACGATGAAGCAACTGCCGTTCTATTACTTCACGGTTGTGTGTTTCTTGGTGACGGCGGGGGCGATGGCATGGATGTTGCATTCGCCTTGGGGCCGCGCGTTCAAAGCGCTGCGCGAAAATCCGATCCGGGCCAATTCCTTGGGTCTCAACACCACCCGTATGACGCTTTTGGCCTTTGCGATTGGCTCCTCTATGGCCGGTCTGGCTGGCGCGCTGCAAGCGCCCTTGGTGCAGTTCATCGAACCCGGCTCGTTCACGTTGATCCTGTCGCTCAAAATCTTGCTCATGGTGATTGTCGGCGGCTCTGGCTACTTCTTTGGTCCTATCCTCGGCGCGGCTCTTGTCGTGCTGTTGCCGGAAATGCTGCGCTTTACCGATGGCTATTACCTCATCATCTACGCGCTTCTGGTGCTCGTGGTCATGATCTTCTCACCGCAGGGGCTTTTGGGCCTTGGGCGTAAACTCCTGATCGCGATGAAACCTCGTAAAGAGCGCGGCGATCTCAAACAGGGAGCACAGTTGTGATGCAAACTGAAACCGTTCTATCGGTCAAAGACATGACCAAGCATTTCGGACCGATCAAAGCCGTCAATGGCGTTTCATTCGAGGTGAAAAAAGGTGAAATTCTGGGTCTCATTGGTCCGAATGGCTCCGGCAAATCGACGCTGTTCAATTGTATTCTCGGACAACTGGCGCCCAGTTCAGGTACGGTGCAGATCAATGGTAAATCTGTCGCAGGGGCACAGGCGCATGACCTCAACCGGCTTGGCGTTGGGCGCACGTTCCAACAGCTTTCGGTGTTTCCGCAAATGTCGGTGATCGAGAACATCATCATGGCGGGGCAGGAACACCACGGCACGATGCTGACGCGACTGTTTGGCAAATCGGACGCGGGGCTGACGGGGGCTGCTGAGGATATGATCGCATTTTTTCGCCTCGGGCATTTGCGCGACGAGATGGCGGGGTCTTTGTCCTATGGCCAACAAAAGCTGCTGGACGCGGCCATGGCGTTTATGGCGGGGCCGGGGCTGGTGTTGCTTGATGAGCCCGCGGGCGGGGTCAATCTGACCATGCTGCAATATCTCAAAGAGCGTTTGATCACATACAACCACGAACATGGCACCACCTTTGTGGTCATCGAGCACAACATGGAATTCGTGATGTCGCTGTGCACGCGGATCATCGTGTTGGCCGAAGGCGAAATCATTGCTGAAGGCGCGCCCGAAGACATTCGCTCAAACCAAAACGTCATCGACGCATATCTGGGAGGCTGACATGTCGGCAATGTTGGAACTGAAAAACCTCTACGGGGGCTATGGCAAAATCACCATTCTCAATGGCACCACGTTTTCTATCCCGCGTGGCACGATCACCACGGTGATTGGTCCGAACGGTGCGGGAAAGTCGACGGTGTTCAAAGCCATTTTCGGGATGCTGGATATTCAATCGGGCTCTATCATGTTTGATGGTGAGGATGTGACACGCTCGACTCCGAAACAGATGATCGGTCATGGGGTCACCTATGTTCCCCAAGGCCGCAATGTCATCCCGCAGCTTTCTGTGTGGCATAATCTGGAAATGGGCGGGATCACCTCCTCCGATCAACCGAGCGTGAAACGCCGGATGGAACTGGTCATGGATCAATTCCCGATGCTGCGCAAATTCAAAGACCGTAAGGCGATTGAATTGTCGGGCGGACAGCAAAAGCAGCTCGAAATCGCGCGCTCTCTGCTTCTAGACCCGAAACTTGTGTTGATTGATGAGCCGTCGATCGGTCTGTCGCCCAATCTGGTGCAGGAGGTATTTGAAACCCTCAAAACCCTGCGCGACGAAGGCGTGACGATCCTGATGGTCGAACAAAACGCCAAAGCCGCACTTGCGATGTCGGATGATGGGATCGTGTTGGAACTGGGGCAAATGCGGATGCATGAGCGGGCCGATGTTTTGCTCAACGATCCCAGAGTGGGCCAGCTTTTCCTCGGTGGTCACATGGAGGAGGTGGCGTAATCGCCACCCCCAACTTTTGACGCTATTGCGTATATCCTGGGCGGGGGACACTCCCCATCAAGGTTTGGCTCAACCCCCCGTCCACCACAATCTCCTGGCCATTGATATAGGATGCCCGCGCCGATGCGAGGAAGACGGCCGCATTGGCCATGTCTTGTGCAGTGCCAATGCGGCCTGTCGGCACACGGTGCTCGCGTGCGGCTTTGACCTCAAGATTGGCATAGAACGGCTCGGACATCGGGGTCAGAACCAGACCGGGAGAGACCACGTTCGAGCGCACGCCTTTTGGGCCCCATTCATAGGCCAGCGCCCGCGACAGCATCGCCACACCGGCCTTACCGGGCGAATAGGCGCCCGAAAAGGGCTGGGGCTGACTGGCAGAAATCGAAGCGACATGAACCAAGGCGCCCACGCCCTTGGCGATCATCTGTTTGCCAAAACTCTGAGCCGTGATGAAACACCCGTCCAAGTTGACCTTGAGCATGGCTTGCCAATCCTCAATCGCCAGATCCTCAAGCGGGCCGGGCCGCAGGATACCGGCGTTGTTCACCAACACATCCGCACCACCGAGTTTGGCGATGTGATCTGCCGCTGCCTCAACAGAGCGCAGATCGGACACGTCACAGCCAAAGCCATATCCGCCAACCGCATGGGCTGCCGCTTCGGCATCCTCTGTGCGGTAATCGAGGGCCACCACCGTGGCCCCCAAGGCTTTGAACGCGTCCAACATGGCCCGGCCAATCCCGCCCGAGCCGCCAGTGACGACAACGATTTTTCCTGTAAAATCAATCCAGCTCATTCAGGCCACTCCCGCCAGATGACGGCCCGTGATGTAACCAAAGGTCAGCGCCGGGCCGAGCGTGATCCCCGCACCGGGGTAGTTACCGCCCATGATCGAGGCACGGTCATTGCCCACCGCATAAAGCCCGTCAATCGGCGTGCCTTGGGTGTCGAGCACTTGGCCTTCGACCGTGGTGGCCAGCCCGTCAAACGTGCCCAAATCGCCCATGACGAGTTTGAGCGCATAAAATGGCCCCTCGGTGATGGGCGCGACACAGGGGTTTGGGCGTACGTCGGGGTCGGCAAGATAGCGGTTGAAACTGGTCGCTCCGCGGCCAAATTCGGGGTCCTCGCCGCGCACAGCATCTTTGTTATAGGCGGCCACCGTTGCCACAAGCCCCTTTGCGTCCAGACCTGCGTTTCGAGCCAAGTCCTCAAGCGTCCTGCCCGAGACAAGATAGCCATTCTTCAGATAGGGCGCGAGTGGCACCGGGGCAGGTTTGGCAAAGCCAAGACCGTATTTGCGGATCGTCGGACGGTCTGCAATCAGCCAACACGCGGTCTCTGTTTCACCTTCGCAGGCTTTGATCATCGCGGCACCGACATCGTGATAGCTGGCACTTTCATTGGTAAAGCGTTTGCCGGATTTCAACACGCCGATGATGCCCGGTTTGTAACGATCAATCAGATGTGGAAAGGGTTTGAACCCGGTTTTTGTTGGCACTTTCGAGACCGGCATCCATGCGGAGGTTTCCGGGAACCGCACCTCAAACTGGCCCCCGACAGTGCGGCCAAGATCAATGCCGTCGCCTGTGTTGTCTTCGGGTACGGGCGAGAGATGTTCGCCGCCGCGTTTGAGATGTGGATAGGCCACACGGATTTTCGCAATGTCATGGGCAAAGCCACCTGCGGCCAAGACCACGCCTTTGCGTGCTCGCACAATCACATCACCGATCTGGCCTTTGATCTTTGCGCCAACAACGGCACCTTTCTCGGTCAAAAGTTCCCGCGCGGAGCTGTCGGTGTAGATTGGAATGTTCAGATCAAAACAGCTTTTTGCCAGCCGCGCCGCCAAAGCATTGCCCGAGGTCACATGCGTGCCGCGACCATAGCGGACCACTTCGGCGGCATGGGCGGTAAGGCGTTTGGCGACATAGGCGAAAGAGGTGATGCTTTTGGTCGCGTTAAAGAAATGTTTGATGTCGGCATTCGAGGAATTGAACATCATGCCCATGAAGGTGATGGTCGACAGCGGCGGCCGCAGGCGTTTGAGGTTTTCCCCCAACGCGCTGGTGTCATAGGGCGTTGCCGTGATGGAGCGACCTACGTCGACCCCGCCGGGTGCTTCCGGGTGATAGTCGGGATAGAGCGAGGGGCTGAATTTGACCTCGGTTTCGCGTTCAAAAAATGCAAGCATTTCGGCACCGGTCTCAAGATAGGCATTCACCGCGCTCTCATCATAAAAATTTCCGGTCTCGTGTTTCATATACTCGCGCGCTCGGGCGATGTCGCCCGGCGGGCAATTGGGGTTGCCGGGTATCCACACAACGCCCCCGGAAAAGGCGGTTGTCCCACCAAAGACGGGGGCTTTTTCGATGATGATGACATCAAGCCCTTGTTTGGCGGCGGTGATTGCGGTGGCCATCCCACCCGCCCCCGACCCGATGACAAGGACATCGCATTCTGTGCCATCCCTGAGACGCGTTTGCATAGTATCTCCTCCTATTGTGCGGCGCGGATCGGCCGCCTCCCATGGTTGAGATATGGCAAATGCCCTGTGTCGCGCGAATGGACGGACGCCGATATTCATTGCACTATTCACAAGTGCTTCCGGAGGAGGAACTGGGAGCAAAGAGGAGGATACAACCCATGCTGATCTCAGCAGAACAACCGATTCCGCGCTACTATCTTTACGGAGATACCCTTGCGGAGGTGGAACTTGACTTCATTCACGTTGAACCGATCCGCGATCGGTCCGGGGCCAATGATTGGACAATTCGCGCCCATGCCCACCCGGATCACGTCCAACTTTTGTTCGTGGAGCGGGGAGGCGGGGAGATTCAAATCGAATCCCAAACCTATGCAATCCCGGTGCCCGCAATGCTGGTCGTCCCGGTGGCGATGGTGCATGAAATCCGGTTTTTGCCGGGCACGGATGGCTTTGTGATCACCGCCGCGTGCAGCTACGCCAAGGCAACGACCCAAGGCGATGCCCGCTTTGCCGATGCTTTGGAACATCCCGCAGCTTATGCTTTGGCAGAGGGTGACCCAAATTGCGGCACCTTGCGCGAGAGTTTTGAGTGGATGCGCCGCGAATATGCGTGGAATGCGCCGGGGCGGCGCTTGGCGATCAAGGCCCAGTTCGAGCGTATCCTCGTGGCGCTGATGCGGTTGCGGCTTGAGGTCGGGGCCGAGGAAACCCAGCGCGTGGACCGTGATTATGATCTCCTGTGCAGATATCGCGAAATCTTAGAGACCCATTTCAAATCCGAGAAAGGGCTTGAATTTTATGCCTCTCAACTGGGTGTTTCCATCCAACGGCTCAATCTGGCCTGCAAAGCGCGGGTGGGCAAAACCGCCTCACAGCTTTTGCATGAGCGGGTGGTGATCGAGGCCAAGCGGTGTTTGATCTACATGACGATGACCGTGGCTGAGGTGGGATATGATCTTGGCTTCGAAGATCCGGCCTATTTTTCGCGTTTCTTTTCGCAACGTGTTGGCGTGCCGCCCGGCGCTTATCGTGAGACCTATCAATCAGAGCGGAAAAAGGCATGAATCGTCCAAGGCAAACCGCGCTCTTTGCATTTTGCGCTGTCGTTTCCTGTGGAATTGTCCAGGCGCAATATGGAGGGTGATATGATTTACGAGCTGCGGGTCTATGACCTCAAACCCGGCACCGGGCCAGAGTATTTGGCGTTGCTGATGCGGAGCGGGGTGAAGGCGCTGACCTCACATTTGCCGATGGCGGGATATTGGCTGACCGACACTGGCGCGCTCAACCGGCTTTACCATTTGTGGATTTACGAGAGTCTTGAAGAACGCGCCGCAGCGCGGGTCGGGTTTGCGGCGAATCGTGACTGGACCGAGGGGTTCGTGCCATATGGCTTTCCGCTCATCGTCACGCAGCGCAATATGATGATGACGCGATTGCAAGGCAGCGCAGCCTTGGACGCGGCAGAGGCGGGACGCAAAACCCAGCACCCGAATGACACGACGGGCCCGCTGTTTGCGCCCGGACTTCAAAGCCTGACTTTTGGCAATGAGGTGCAAAGCGATCAGCCCTTGGTCGCCCGCTGGCGGGTCATTTCCGGTGAAACACCAGGCGAGACCGTCACGCTGTGGGGTGGCGATCCGATGGCCACATCACAAGGCGCGACGCGTCACGAAATCCTGCGCCCGATTGCGGTTTCCCCCCTGCGCTAAAGATCATCTGCGGCGCCATAGGCCATCCAACCGGCATCGACCGAAAGCACGGTGCCGGTGATGGCAGAGGCGGCATCGGAGGCGAGAAAGGCAATCGCTTCGCCAATTTCAGACGGGTCGATCATCCGGCCCAAAGGGGTGCGCTTGAGGATTTTGTCTTCCGCCAAAAGTCCATCTCGGATCAATCCGCGCACGAGCTCGGTTGCGACATAGCCCGGGGCCACCGCGTTGACACGAATACTTTGACGACCCCATTCGGCGGCCATGGATTTTGTCATCGCCACAAGCCCCGCCTTGGCCGCGCCATAGGCATTGCGCCGGGGTAAGCCAGTGAGGGCTGCGATGGAGGCGAGGTTGACAATGGCCCCGCCGCACCCTTTGTCGATCATGCCCCGTGCCACTTCGCGGCTCATCAAAAAGCTGCCCGCAAGATGGATGTCGAGCAAGCGCCGGACATGGGCGAGGGTTTGGTCGACCGTGGCTGTGTTGACGTCGCCGAGACCTGCGTTGTTGACCAAAATGTCGATCTGGCCGATCTGACTCAAGGCCAAGATCACCGCCTGCTCGTCGGTTACATCGACCCCAAGGCCAATATGATCCGGTCCCAATTCTGCGGCGCGGTGCTGGGCCAGATCGCCGTTTAGATCAAGCAGTGCGACACGGGCACCCCGCGCGGCGAAAAGTGTGGCGCTGGCCCAGCCGATATCGGCCGCGCCTCCGGTGATCACAACCGTCTTGCCTGTGAAATTCATCTGCGATGCCTCTCCTATATGACCGGGACATGTTGATGGGATTTGACGGGGGTCGCGATGCACGGGGCGTGAAAAATCTTGGATATTTACGAAGGGTTTAAGGCTCTTAGGGAAATGTCCATTGCGGCCCCGTCGGGGAATTGAAATCCTGCCGTAAACGCGCGACTGGGAGGACGATCATGCGGATTATGTTGACAGGTGGAAGCGAAGGTATTGGTGGCGCGACATTGCGTCAAATGGCACGGGAGGCGCAGGCTGCGGGCACGCCTGCAAAGATTGTGACAACGGCATCGGGGCGCAATCCCGCCCCCGCAGCACTGATTGCCGATCTTGAAAATGACGGGGCCGAGGTTTTGTTTTTGACCGGAGATTTGGGTGATGCCACTGTCGCGCGCGATATTGCGGCAAAGGCGCTTGGGTTTTTGGGCGGGCTGGATGTGTTCGTCTCAAACGCCGGGGCCGGAAAACCCGCGCCTTTGGCCGAGCAATCGCTTGAGGAATGGGACCGTATGTTCAACCTCAATGTGCGTTCAACCTTCGTTCTGGCACAGGCGTTTTATCCCGCGCTCAAGGCGTCCAAGGGCACGATTGTTGTCGTCGCGTCGATGTCGGGGATGCAAGCGCATTTGGGGCAGGCGGCCTATGCCCCCGCCAAGGCAGCGGTGATTTCACTGGTGGAAAATCTGGCGATGGAATGGGCGTCCGATGGCATTCGGGTCAATGCGGTGGCCCCGGGGATGATCCGCACGCCTCTGACGGCGGCAATCTATGCCAAGGAAGGGTTAGAGCAAGCCCGCGCGCAAAGAGTGCCTTTGGGCCGGGTTGGGCGGCCTGAAGACATCGCCGCCATCGTCGCCTTTTTGGCCGGGGACGGTGCCGCATATGTCACAGGCCAGACCCTTTTGGCCGATGGCGGCGTGTCGGCGACAGGGCTGAACAACCTGCCGAGCTGATCGGTCAGCGCAACGGCATACCTTTGGGGCGCAGGCGCCGTTTTTGGGCGGCAATACGGAACGGCGCGTTCGGCGCGCCAAATCCCATGTAGCTTCCACGTTGAAGGATTTCAAAGAACAACCCACCGGCGAAACTGCCGGAATAGAGCTGAAAAAACTCGCCTGTCTCATCGCGATCATAGAGCACATGCGCGGCTTTCATTTTTTCAAGAAGGCCCGGCGGGAAATCGAACCGTGCGGCGAGATCGTCATAATAGTTGGGGGAAATCGGCAGGGGCGCAAAGCCGCGCTCTGCCAATTTCGCGGCGGTGTCAAAAATATCAGCCGTTGCCAGCGCGATGTGTTGCACCGAAGCGCCAAAGGTATCGGCCAGAAACCGCCCCGCCAAAGTGCGATGCGTGTCCGCGCCGTTGAGGGTGATCCGAAATGCCCCATCGCGGGTTTCGATCACCTGTGATCGCACCAACCCGTCCGGGTCGATGACATCGACCATCGGACTTTTCTCGACATCAAAAATGGCGGTGTAGAACAGGGTCCAACTCAGCATATCCTCATAGCTCATCGTCTGGGCGATATGGTCGATATGCATCAGACCGACCCCGGTCAAATCGGGCGCCTCTTCGGCCCTAAATTCCACCTCCCAGACCCGATCCAGACCCGTCTCTTTGTCGATGAAATGCATCACGGAGCCGCCAAGGCCCCGGATCGCCGGAATGTCCAATTCGCCAATGTCGAGGTCTTGGGAAAAACTCTGTGCCCCCGTGGCTGTGGCGCGGGTGATCACGTCCTGTGCGGAGTTGACCAAGATGCCAAGATCGCAAACGGTCGTGCCCCGCGCGTTATAGGCATGGGCAGCATGGCCGTCGGTTTCCTCGTTGACGACAAGGCGGATGTCGCCCTGTTGCCACAGCGTGACGGCTTTGTTGCGATGGGTGGCGGCGTGGGCAAACCCGAGCGTTTTGAGCAGCTCGCCCAGGGTTTCGGCCTCTTTGCCACGGGAGGCGAATTCGATGAAGGACACGCCTTCGGGCTTCACGCGTTGGGGCAGGCTGGGCAGATCGAGTTTGAGACCGGGTTCGGCGCGATGCACATCATCCATCAGGGCGATGAGCGAGCGATACCCATCATTGGCAACTTGTTTGGTGTTGGAGCCACGGAAATGATCGTTGAAAATCTCCAGAGAAATCGGCCCCGTATACCCCGCTGCCATGACGGCGCGGGTGAACCCCGTCACATCAAGATCACCCTCGCCGGGCATATTGCGGAAATGGCGCGACCAATAGAGCAGATCCATGTCGATCATCGGCGCATCGGCCATCTGAACGAAAAAGATTTTGTTGCCGGGGATCGACCGAATGCTGTCGGGCGAAATTTTGCGGGCCAGGGTGTGAAAACTGTCGAGGATGACACCGATGTTCGGATGATCAGCCCGGCGCACGATTTCCCATGCGTCGCGATGATCGTTCACATGTTTGCCCCAACACAGCGCCTCATAGCCGACACGCAAACCGCGTTTGGCAGCCCGTTCACCCAGCGCGTGAAAATCGGCTGCGGCGCGGTCAATCCCGCCCAAAGCCTGCGGATGGCACGATGAACAGACCAGCACCAAGTCGGTGCCAAGCTCCTGCATGAGGTCGAATTTGCGTTCGGCCCGGTCAAAGGCCTTGGCGCGTAGCGGTTCGGGTAGGCCCTCGAAATCGCGAAAGGGTTGGAACAGCGAAATCTCCAACCCGTGATCGCGGATCATATTTCCCACATCGCGTGGGCTGCCGTCAAAGGCGATGAAGTCTTGTTCGAAAATCTCGATCCCGTCAAAGCCTGCCGCCGCAATGGCGTCGAGTTTTTCGCGCAAATCGCCGGAAACAGAAACGGTCGCAATCGAGGTTTTCATGGCAGGACTCCTTGGACGGCTTAGGACAAAAGATCTTGGCGCAGGCGGTCTTGGTCAAGCGGTAGGTCGGTGAACAGCCCCCAGGCATGAACGCCTTGGAAAAAGAACAATTCCCAGCCCGATATGATGTCGAGGCCACGGGCCGCGGCATCGGTCAAAAATTCGGTCTCGACAGGTGTGTAAACCGCATCAAAGGCCCATTCGCCCCCCTCCATTGCTGTGGCGGGCAGGGGAGTTCCCTCTTTGCCAACCATACCAACGGGCGTGCAATTGATCAAACCGGCGGCCCCTTTGGCAGCCTCAACTGCGCTGTCAAAAACCGTGACCGTGGTGTCGGGCGCGGCGTTGCGCAGATCGGCGGCAAGGGCCTCGGCTTTGCTGCGGTCCATATCGACCAGACGGATTTCAGCCGCACCAAGGGCAATGAGGCCAAAGGCCACAGCCCGGCCTACTCCGCCTGTGCCGATCATCAGCGTGACGCCCGTTGTGGCATCGCCGCGCTGGCGTTTATAGGCGGCGACAAAGCCGGAATAGTCGGTGTTAAAGCCTTTGGCATGGCCGCCCTCGAAAATCGCGGTATTGACCGCGCCGATGGCCCGCACCAGCGGATCGTCGATCTCGACTTTGGCCACAACCTTTTCCTTGTAGGGATAGGTCACATTGGTGCCGCGATAGCCCTTGGCCGCCAGCCCCGCGAAAATCACCTCCCAACTTGCACCGATGTCATGCGGAACAAGCCGGTCATAGCGGACATGTTTGCCGTTTTGTGCGCCGCAGAGCTCATGCAGACGCGGGGAGCGGGAGGCGGCGATATTGTCACCAATCAGGCCGAGGAGGATGTCGGGAGCACTCATTTTGAAGCGGTCTCTTTCTTGCGGAATTTGGTCCAAAGCGGGGTTTGCGACACAAAGATCAGGATCACGGCCACAAACAGCACGAGCGACAGTGGGCTGGTCAGGATGCCATGGAAAAACCGACCCAAATCTTCGCGTTCAGAGATGATGGCGCGTCGCCAGTTGTCATCCAAAAGGCGCGACAGGATCACACCGAGGATCACGGGACCAAGCGGATAGCCATAATGGCGCATGAAGTAGCCGAAGACACCAAAGCCAAGCATCCAATAGACATCGGTGATCGAATTGTTCACGGCATAGGCCCCGACGATGGACAAGAGCAGGATCAACGGGATCAACACCGCGCGCGGCATTTCGACGATCTTGGTGAACAGTTTGATGCCGGTGAGGCCAAACAGCAGCATAAAGAAGTTGGCCATGACCAAAGCGCCGACGATGAACCAGAACATATCGGGTTGTTCGACCATCAGCATCGGGCCGGGGTTCAACCCGTGAATGAACAGTGCGCCGATCATGATCGCGGTCACCGCATCGCCCGGAATGCCGAGCGTCATCATCGGGATAAAGGCGCCACCCACGGCGGCATTATTGGCGGTTTCAGGTGCCACAAGACCCTCAATCGCGCCTTCGCCAAAGGGACGCGACGGGTTTTTGGTGACGCGTTTGGCGTGGTCATAGGCCATCAGCGCCGCGATGTCGCCGCCGGTTCCGGGGAGTGCGCCGATCAGAACCCCGATGGTCGAGGTCTGAAGTGACAGTGGCAAGTGTTTGCGGATCGTGCCAAAGGAGGGAACGATCCTGTTGATTTTTTGGCGGATCGCGGGGGTATCGACGTGATGCAACTGCATCAGCGCCTCAGAGACACCAAACATGCCGATCATCACGGCGATAAAATTGATGCCACCGCGCATCAACGGGATGTCAAAAGTGAAACGTTCGGTAAAGGTCAACGGGTCCATGCCGACCGCGCCAATGGCAATCCCAAGAGCGCCGGCAAAGATGCCTTTGACCAACGACCCAGAGGACAAAGAGCCGACCAGCAAAATCCCGAGAACGGCCAAGAGCATATAGTCACGCGGTTGGAATTTAAGAGCGAAATCCGAGACGAACGGGGCCAGGACGGCCAGCACAACGATCCCGACCAAACCGCCGAAAAATGACATGACAGTGGTGGTGCCGATGGCTTCACCGGCTTCGCCGCGCTGCGCCATGGGGTAGCCGTCCATCGCGGTGGCGATGGCGGAGGGCGCGCCGGGGATATTCAATAGGATTGCCGTGCGCGAGCCGCCGTACACACCGCCCATATAGATGCCGATCATCAGCGAAATCGCGGGTAAAACATCCCATGAGAAGGTGAAGGAAATGAGGATCGACACGGCCATGGTCACAGACAGGCCGGGGATCGCGCCGACGTAAACGCCAGCGAAGGTGCCCACGCCAACCAGCAACAACAGCTCAGGATGGGTGAAAATCGTCAGAAATGCCATGAACGCGTCCATCATGCACCTCCTTTAAAAAGATTGCGCAACAGCTGAAGCATTTCAGCCTCGGGAACGATGCCTGCGGGCATCAGCACGGTGAACACGATGCGGAACACCAAATAGATCGCGAGCAGGCTGCCCAGCGAGACGAGCAGGGTGAAGCCCCAGCTACGTTTGGAGAGAAGTTTGATCGACGCGATTAGGAAGAGCGCAGATGTTGGCAAAAATCCAAGCGGTTTCAAGAGGATGCCATAGGCGACGAGAAACAGGGCAAGGATGATAACGAGCGGGGGCGTGATGTCTTCCATCACGGTTTCGTCTTCTGTTTTCGACAGTTTTACAGTGCGCCAAAAGACAATCGCCACACTGATCAGCATCACGGCCGCTGTGGCCATGGGGACAGAGCCCGCGCCGGACAGCGCCTCAAAGCCGGAGATTCCATAGGCGTTCCACAGCAGAACACCGCTGAAGATCACGAGACATGCGGTAAAGACAAGCTCGCCAGGACGACGTTTGTCGACGATGCCACCAGGGGTGGCGTCAGATGAACCGTCCCGCGTCGAGTCATGATGATGAACGTGATCTTGCATCTCTCCTCCAAGAGTTTGTCTGCTGTGAATTGAAACACCGCCCCTTACCGGAAAGGGCGGTGCCAGTGTTCGGCAAAGCCGAACGTGTTTTGGGCGTCTGGTGCTTATTCGCCCGGACGGGAGATGCCGAACTCTTCCGGCGAAGATTTGGTCATGCCAGCATCTTGCAGCAACCACGTGGTGCCTTGCTGCCATTTGGTCAGGAAGGCCTCGGCTTCGTCGCCCGAAATGCTCATCAAGGTAAAGCCACGGGTTTCCATCAGGTCGGTAAAGTCCGGGTTGGTCGCGGCCACGGCAAAAGCGCCTTCGAGTTTTTTGACGACATCATCTGGTGTGCCTTTTTTGACGAAAACGCCAAAAAACGGACCCCAGGGTAGATAGGTCGCAAAGCCTTCGTTGGTTGCTGTCACCGGAGCAACGCCCGGAAGGTATTCGTTTTCTTGCACATCGACCACGGCGAGGGCCTTGATTTTACCGGCGCGCACGCTTTCAATTGCAGCTCCCAAAACCGCAGGCATCACGTCGATGGCGCCCCCTTGCAGGGCGGTCAATGCCGGGCCGTCACCATCGTAAGGCACAGAAATCACGTCCAGATCACCTTCGACGGTTTCGATCATCGCGGTGACAACAGAGGGCACACCGCCCGGACCTGTGGAGCCAAGGCGCACTTCACCCGGATGCTCTTTGATATATGCGATCATGCCGGCGTAATCGTCAAACGGCGCATCAGTTCCAGCCACAAGAATGGGCGTGCCGCGGGCCAGAATGTTGATCGGGGTAAAGTCGGAGTAATCTTTGTCGCCAAAGCCCATGACTTTGTACAACAGCGGGTTTTCGGCCCCCATCAAGATTTTGTAGCCATCGGCATCTTCGGTTGCGACATGGTTCAACGCGATTGCGCCAACACCACCTGTCATGTTCTGCAACACGATCGTGCCATCCAAGATGTCTTCCGCATGCGGCGTCACAGCGCGCATCACGGTGTCTGTAGAACCACCGGCTCCCCATTGGATGATCCCTTGGATTTCCTTAGCTGGGTATTCTTGTGCCACGGCCGCAGCAGACATAAGGCTCAGTGCAGAGACTGCGCCGATCAAAAAACGTTTCATAGATGTCCTCCCATCAATGTTTTGCAGAGCCTCTGTCCTTGGCTCCCCTATGCATAACAGATATGCAAATTGTGAATAACGTCAAATACCGAAACTTTGATATTATTAACATAATGTTATTTTTATATTTGCCATCGCACAGTTTTGTGCGCAAAAGTGGTGTGATCTTAGGAGCTTAGCGGCTCAGTCGCTGCGAGCACCAGTTCTTTGCGAAACTGTGTTATCGCGTATTCGGCAAAGCTGGATAAAACGCGCCCCTGCTTTTTGACCACGTAGCTGCGGATGCAACTGGCCTCCTTCAGAGGGCGGCGCACGATTCCTGGCATGTACACTTCGGCAACAGAAAAGCGGTCGATCAACGCAACGCCAAGACCATGGCGCACGAGACTGACAACGGTTTGGGCGAAGCGCCCACGCATACTGTGCTGCATATCTATCCCGTGATCCAGAAACGGTTTGATGAGCAAAGCACCATAGGGGTCATCGGGATCGACCCCAACAAGAGGTTCATGGACCAGATCGTGCACCGAGATTTCGTCTTTCTCCGCCAAAGGATGCCCCTCAGGCAGCACACAGACCAATGTGGTCGCGGCGATTTCTTCGGTTTCGATGCCCGGGTTGTCGACCTTGGAACTCATGATTACAAACTCTCCGCGTTCCAACAAAAGGTAGTCGACGGTCTCTTCGATCTTGAGAATGTTCAGATCGATATACAGATCGGGGAAGCGGGAACGCACGTGGCGCAGAGCACGGGCGGCGATGAACTGGGCGACGGAAGGGGCAGAGGCAAAGGCGAGTTGAACGTTTTCGCCTTTTTGCAGGCTCTCAAGAGACAGTTGCAGGTTTTCAACGCCTTTATATACGGCGCGGATTTGGTCGAACACGGTCTGCGCCTCGACGGAGGGGACAAAAAGCCCGGAGCGGCGTTCAAACAGCCGCAGGTTCAGCGTTTCTTCGGTGTGTTTGATCAACCGGCTGACGCCCGGTGCCGACACGCCGAGGTACTCCGCCGCGCCCATAATCGTGCCGCGCAACATGACGGCGCGAATGACTTCGATTTGTCTCAGGGTGATATCACGCATGGATGGGTCCTCATCGGGTGCTGACGCTAGGCTATGAATAACACAATGTTAATGTTGAAATATACATGATACTTGACGTTAATTCATGCAAGTATGAAAAGTCTTTCCAATTTGGAGGAAAATATCATGACTGCTCACGCGATCCCTTCCCAAGAGACCTTCGATTTGATCGTGATCGGGTCCGGTGCGGGCGGGCTGAGTGCCGCCGTGACCGCCGCGCACATGGGGCGCTCCGTTGTCGTGCTTGAGAAAGAGCCCGTGATGGGCGGGACCTCGGCCTGGTCTGGCGGATGGATTTTTGCACCCCGTAATCCGGTGGCACAGCGCGCGGGCATCGTCGAGGACATAGACGCGACGCGTCAGTATATTAAGGCCGTCACGGGCAACTATTACAAAGAGGAAAAGGTCGAGGCCTTTCTTGATGCAGCGCCGAAAATGGTCGCCTTTTTCGAAGACAACACCGCCCTGCAATTTGACGGCGGCTTGGTTATCCCCGACACCTATGGCCATCAGCCGGGTGCGGGCATGGGCGGGCGATCGGTGATTGCCAAACCCTTTGATGCGCGGGCTTTGGGCGCGAGCGTGAACATCCTGCGCAAGCCTCTTAAAGAGACCTCGTTCAAGGGCATGACGATTCAATCCGGCCCTGACCTTAAGGCCTTTATGACCATGACGCGCTCCGTCAAATCCTTTGCCTATGTGACTGGCCGGGTGTTGCGGCATTTTCGCGATCTCGCGCTTTACAAACGCGGCATGGATCTGCGCAATGGGGCGGCTTTGATTGGACGCTTGATGAAATCGGCCAAGGATGCAGGGGTCGATCTGAGAGTGTCTCAATCCGTCTCTGATTTGATTTTTGAGGGGGGGCGCATCACAGGCGTGCGCCTGAAGGATGGGCCAATACTGATCAGCAAATGTGGTGTCGTTCTGGCCTGTGGCGGTTACGGTCACGATCTGGCGCGTCGCGCGGAAACCTTTGAGCGCAATGACGAAAACCTGACCCTCGCCGTGCCCGCGGCTACGGGCGACGGGCTGCGGCTTGGCGAAGCTGTCGGCGCCGTGATGGATCTCAATCTGGCCAGCGCCACCGCCTATTGTCCGGTTTCGCATGTTGTGTGGCCGGACGGGTCCAAAGGCCCGTTTCCGCATATCATTGATCGCGGAAAGCCCGGTGTGATCGGGGTGTCGGCCAATGGCAAACGGTTTTGCAACGAGGGCCTTGGCTATCATGATTATGTGACATCCATGATGGATGCGGTCGCGGCCGATGCCCCGGCGCGCTCTTGGCTGGTCTGTGATCATCGTTTCTTGCGTCGTTTCGGGCTAGGTGTCGTGCGGCCTGCGCCGGTGCCCTTTGGCTATTGGGTCAAATCCGGCTACCTCAAAACGGGCAAGACGATTGCCAGCTTGGCCAAAGCCTGTGGCATTGATCCGTCCGAGTTGGAAACAACGGTGACGCAGTGGAATGAGGGCGCGCGGCGTGGCGAAGATCCGGCCTTTGGGCGCGGCAGCACCGCCTATATGCGGTTGCAAGGCGATCCCGAATACACCCCAAATCCAAATGTCGCCCCGATCGAGCAGGGGCCGTTTTATGCGGTAGAAGTTGTGCCGGGCAGCTTTGGCACCTTTGCGGGCCTAAGTACCGATGGATCGGCCCGCGTGTTGGACGCGCAGGGACACGTCATCGCGGGACTTTACGCCGCGGGTACCGACAATGCGAATGTGTTTGGTGGGTTTTATCCGGCGGGTGGGATCAACCTTGGGCCTGCCATGACCTTTGGTTTTGTGGCCGGACGTCATGCCGCCACACAGGAGATTTGATCATGCCCCGTCCCTTAAATGCCGCCCATCTTACCGCCATCGACCTTGACCCGCCGCATTTCATCGAAGCCGCCGCCAAAGCCGGGTTTGATGGCGTGGGACTGCGGTTGTTGCGCGTGACGGACACCTCCCCCGGCTATCCGCTGTATGACGATCTCGCAATGCTGCGTGCCACCAAGGCTGCGATGGCGGCCACTGGGATGGCGGTCGGGGACATCGAGTTTCTTAAGGTGACGCCCGACACGCGGGTTGCGGACTATGAGTGGTTGTTTGACGTGGGGGCGGACCTTGGGGCGCATCACCTGATCACCGCCCCTTATGACCCTGATCTGTCGCGATTGTCCGACACGCTGTCTGCGCTGGCGGAGGCGGGTACATCGCGCGGCGTGGCGATCATTCATGAGTTTTTCCCTTGGACCAATGTGCCCGATCTCGCCACCGCGTTGCGGGTGGTGGAGGCGGCCGGACCTGAGGTCCATCTCCTGGTCGACAGTTTGCATTTTGACCGCTCAGGCTCCTCGCTTGCTCAGCTTGCGGCGATTTCGCCCGAGCGTCTTCCCTTTGCGCATCTGTGTGATGCGCTTGTGGCCGAGCACTATACAACCGATGAGTTGCTGTTCACTGCGCGTGAAGCACGGCTTGCGCCGGGCGAGGGCCAGATTGATCTACGCGCTTTTGTGGCGGCTTTGCCTGACGATCTGCCACTGTCGCTTGAGGTGCCTATGGTCTCTTCGGACGGGCCGGAGGCGGTTTTGGGCCATGTGTGCGAAGTTACACGGAATTGGCTGGCTCAGGGAGCCTGATTTATCAGGGGCGGCCAGGTTAGAGGCACATCACCACGCCCAGCACGAAAAGCGCGAGGAAAACGGTTTCGGCCACGATCATCATGATGGCGGTGCCACCCACAGCGATGATGCTACGCGGTGAGGTTTTTATCCCGACGGCCGCAATGGCAACCAAAAGCGCCCAGCCGGACAGTTGGGTCAAAAGCGAGCGCACCACGTCTGGGATCACGCCAAGGGAGTTGAGCAAGGCCAGTACGGCAAATCCGATCAAAAACCCCGGCAGAACTTGTGGCCGATGTTTCTCGCCTGAGGCCAACGCCTGACGCACGCGCAGGGCCAGCAAAAGCACCACGGGCGCGAGCATGGAAACGCGGATCAGTTTGACCAAAACGGCCACTTCCCCGGCCTCATCAGAGACGGAAAACCCGGCGCCGACGACTTGGGCGACATCATGGATGGAGGCGCCGAGGAAAATCCCGGCGGTCTCGGCATCAAAGCCAAAGAGCTCGACCAAAACCGGGTAGAGGATCATCGCCAAAGTGCTCAGCACCGTGACGCCCAAAACGGTAAAGGTCAGATCGCGGTCATCGTTGTCACGTGCGGGCAAAACGGCGGCAATCGCCATTGCGGCAGAGGCTCCACAAATGGCAACCGACCCGCCGGTCAACAGGCCGAAATCCGTGTTGCGCCCGAGAAGTCGCGCCAAAAGCATGCCAAAACCGATGGTGAGAAACACGCCCAGAATGACACAGGCGATCACCCCCGGTCCCAGATCGCGCAACATTTCCCAACTCACGCGCACACCCAAAAGCGCCACACCAAGGCGCAGCACAGTGCGGGCGGTGAAATGAATCCCGGCATGGGTGCGCGGATCATCGGAGAGAAAATTCATCGCGATCCCAAGCAAAAGCGCCAAAAGCATGGCGGGGGCACCGTAATGTTCGGACAGGAATTTTGCGGCCACAGCGACAAGGGCTGACACCAGAACGCCTTTTATATTCGCTTTGAAAAACGTTGAGAGGGTCACAGAGGCCTTAGAAGATCTGAGCTGCATCCGAGTTTACCCTTTTGCCGTCGTCGCGGTGAGCGCCATGGTGAGCGCCATGTCCAAATCTGCGATCAAATCGTCCACATGCTCAAGCCCCGCATGAAAGCGGACGATCTGAGCCTCGTGGGGCAGTCCGGCCAAAGAGGCGCGGTTGCGCTCCGGCGCGATTGGCAGGGCGAGGCTTTCAAACCCACCCCAACTGCTGCCGATACTAAACAAAGTCAAGGTGTTGAGCAGGGCGTCGGTGTCGATCCCCGGCGCAAAGACCACGCTCAGCAACCCATTGGACCCGCAGGCATCGCGTGCCCAGATGTCGTGCCCCGGATGATCAGGCAAGCTGGGATGCAAAACACGCAACACCTCAGGACGGTGGGAGAACCAGCCCGCAAGCGCGCGTGCATTGTGGTCATGTCGGTCCAGTCGCAAAGGCAACGTACGCATGCCGCGCAGCGTGGCATAGGCGTCATCAGGGGCGAGAATTTGCCCGGTGAGGTGGCTGGCTTTGCGCAGTTTTGCGGCGGCATCGCCCCGCGCGCTGACCGCGCCCATCATCACATCGGCATGTCCGCCAAGGTACTTTGTGCCAGCAATGATCGACACGTCGCACCCCAGTTCCAGCGGGCGATACAGCCAGCCGGAGCCATAGGTGTTGTCCGCAACAACGACGAGACCGGCGGCATGGGCTGTGTCGCACAGCGCGGGCAAGTCCATGATTTCATAGGTTTGCGATCCGGGGGATTCGACGAAAACGAGACGGGTGTTGTCTTGGATATAAGGCGTGACATCCCTGGTGCCGGAGGGAAAGAGATCATAGCTTACGCCAAATTCTGACAAGATCTCGTCGCAGAGGGTTTTCGTCGCGCCAAAGATCGTATCGACCAACAAAAGATGATCGCCGGGGCGCAACAGCGCCATCAGAGTGGCGGAAATCGCGGCCACGCCGGTCGGATAAAGCCACGCTCCGTCGCCGCCTTCAAGATCGGCGATCGCCTCCATCAACACATGGGCCGTGGTTGTGCCACGTCGCCCATAGGACAGCACAGAGTCGTCGGTGTCCCGTGCCTTTTTGGTGGCGCGGTAGCTTTCGACCGTATCGTGCAAAATGGTTGAGGCACGTACAACGGGCGGGTTTGCCGGGGTCGGGCGGACGGTTTGCCCGTAGTGGCAGAGTTTTGTTTCGCGTTTCATATCACACGGCCTCCGGTTCTGTCGCCATCAACGGATTAAGCGCAGCTCGTTCTTGATCGTCGAGTTGGGCCAGCAGGTTTAGCTCCCACGCAAGATACTGGCGTGCGGATTCAAGATTGTCGTTGTGGCGATCGTGCACAAAGAACAAAAAGTCGATGCAGGCCGCTTCTTCTGGGATGTAGGGCGTGGACACCACTGTATACCCCGCCGCGTGCCATTGTTCCGGCGTGCTCACACAGCCAGAGACATCCGTCGCACCAAGTTCGGTCAACCGCTGCATCACGCCGAACACGAGATCGGTGCTTTGCCCGATGACGATGATCGGGGCGGTGCCTGCGTCTGTAGCGCTCAGGCGCGCCCGTGTCACCCATGTCGCCCCCTCAATATGGGCCTCGCGATAGCTCATCCCACGGGAGGCATCATAGAGCCGCGCACCTTGTGACACCGCCTGTGCCACATCGGTCAGGGCAATCTGTTGGGACAACGACACAGTTGGGCGGGGTTCTGGTCCGGCCTCAGAGCCTGAGCGCGCATCGGCATCCAAGAGATAGACCTCATGCCCCATGCCCATCAGCCAGACCGCAGTGCCCGCCGCGCGCAGGCCGTTATCATCGCTGAGCACGATCCGGGCCTTGCGCGTGCCAAAGACCTCATCGGTGGCCTGCACCAACTGTCCACCCGGCGCATGGCGTGCGCCCGCCCAATGCGCGCTCAGATACTCCTCTTCGGTGCGCACATCTAAGAGAGCGGTGGTGCGGGTTCTATCCCGGCACATGGCATCAAAATCAGGGGGTGACACCGTGGTCAGGTTGAACCGCTGGATCAATGTTTTGGCCCGCTCTGCGGCCAGCGCCTCGGCATCTGCGCTCAGGGCCGGCTGTGGCTGTGGCACTTTGCCGTGACACAGATCTAACCCCGCCAAACGCCAACCTTGGGTGCCATTGCGCAGGGCAAACACCGGGTTTTTTAAGCCGATATTGCGCAAAGACTGCGCGCCGATGATCGAACGGGTCCGCCCGGCACAGTTGATCACTACCGGCGTGCTGTCATCCGGGACAAATTCCGGCAAACGATAGGCCAGTTCGGCATTGGGACAGGAGTGCGCCCCCGGCAAAGACATTTTGTGAAACTCTTTTGGGCTGCGGCCATCGAGCACAACCAAAGGCGCGCCCGCCGCCTGCATCTGGCGCAGCTCTTCGGCGGATATGGAGGGGGTCTCATTGGCGTGTTCGACCAATTCGCCAAAGCTTTTGGACGGGACATTGACGCCTTTGAACATCGTATATCCCGCCGCCGACCATCCCGGTGCCCCGCCATCGAGCACCCGCAGGTTGCTATAGCCCATCTGCACCATCCGCGCATGAACCAGGTCGGCCACACCATCGCCGTCATCCATCAAAATGCAAAGGACGTCGCGGCGCGGCACCAACACCGGCGCGCATGTTTCGATCACGCTATAGGGCGCATTCACACAGAAAAACGGGTGGCCTTCACCATATTGCCCATGTTCACGAACATCGAGAAAGGCATATTCTTCTGAGCCCGCTAAAATTGCTTTTAGCGCGGTGGCGGAAATCATTTCAATTGGCATCATCTGTTCCTGATCAGGTCCGTGTTTTCACGCCAACGGCCATGATTTTGTAAGTGTTGTTGTCCAAATCAAAGGCTTTGCGCTCTGACAGGGTCTCAAGCGGGCGACCATAGAAATGCAGGTGACGGATGATCTGATCCCCATGGATTTCAACGCTGTGAATGTCATCGGGCATCAGCGCCACCGAGGTGCCGGGGCGGATCTCGACGATCTCGCGCACGGCGAGTTCGGCATGGCCTTCGGTGCCGCCATCATCCAAACGATCATACAGCGTGTTGTGTTCGCTGCCTTGCACGGCGGCCACACAAGCCCAAGTGGTGTGATCGTGCGGCGGGATTTTTTTGCCGGACCGCATAACGTTGAGATAGAGCGAGATGCCCGTGCCCTCTTCGGCACCGATCAAATAGCGCGCCTGACGTTCATCGCCCTCGGGTGGGGCATAGGTGGGGTCGGTCCAGAACGCGGTTTGCGCGGCCAGATCCGCCACATCTTGCCGGATGTGATCAAGCAGATCGCGGGTCAAATCTCCGCCCTCAAGGCGCGCGCGGGTGGTCGCGATGAGCGCGCGCACCGCCTCTGCACGCGTGGTGGCAAGGTCAGGGTTGGGTGTGATGGACATGAAAGGTCCTCCTTGAATAGAAATAGAGTGCGGCGTCAGGAACGCTGTCCTTTGGCGAAGCGGTTGGCGCGCATGTGGCGCAGACCGCGCAGCGCGGGGGCGACCCACATCAACAGAGCGGCCAGCAACATGATGGCGCTGATCGGGTGATTGACCGGGTCGATAAAGACGAACCAATCGCCACGAGAGATGGAGAGTGAATTGGCGATGGAGGCTTCCATCTGTCCGCCCAAAACAAGGCCAAGAATGGCGGGGCCAAGCGGGATGTTCGCGATCTTCATGAGATAGGCGACGGTGCCTGCGCCAAGGGCAACCCAGATGTTGAACAGGTTGTTGCCATCAGAATAGGCCCCAAGCAAACAGAGCAAAACGATGACGCCGACCATGACATTTTTAGGGATGGAAAAGATCACCCGCGACACGGTGCGGATCACGATATAAGCGGCGGGGCCCATGATGATGTTGCAGGCCAAAAAGGCGACCATGATCATCCAGGCAATGTCGGCGTGTTGGGTGAACAGCAGGGGACCGGGCACCAGACCGTGCAACGCCATTGCGCCAATAAACAGCGCCGAGGTCGAGTTGCCCGGAATGCCCAGCGACAAAAGCGGCACCATGGAACTGGCGGTGACGGCATTGTTGGCGGCTTCGGGCGCGGCGATGCCTTCGGGCGCGCCTTCATCCCAATTGGCTTCGCCCTTGCGGCCCGCGAAATGTTTGCGAAACCGCCGACCGGCCTGATCATAGGCGATGTAAATGGCCATCAGCATCCCGGCACCGGGCAAAACCCCAATAAAGTTGCCGATTGCCGCACTGGTCAGCCATGTCGGAATAAGGCGGCGGATCAATCCACGCCCAAGCCGCATCGACCCGATCGCGGGCAATTTTTCGGCCTCGGTCTTGTCGCGGCGCTCTTTTGCCTGATCGCGCAGAAGGTCGAACACAGCCGCCACACCAAAAAGGCCAACGAGCATCGGCACGAAGGGAATGCCTTCGATGAGGTTGATGCTGCCAAAGGTGTAGCGCGGATAGCCCGTCACCTGACTGTAGCCGATGGTGGAAATCAAAAGGCCCAGCATGGCGGAAATCACGCCCTTAAGGACATTTCCGGACAGAAGACCCACCACACTGGACAGCCCCAAAATGGTCAGAGCCGCGTTTTCGACATAGCCAAAGCGCAGGGCGATCTTGGCCAAAGCAGGGGCAAACACCAAAAGCACCAAGGCGCTTAAAATCCCGCCAACCACAGAAGACACCATCGCAATCGACAGCGCCTGACCGGCTTGTCCTTTGCGGGCCATGGCATTGCCATTGATCGTGGTCAAAAGGGCAGAAGCCGTGCCGGGCACACGGATCATGATCGCGGGGATCGCCCCCCCGGCGGCGGCGGCGCAGTAAATCCCAACCATCAAGGCCAAGGCTTGTTCTGCCGGTAGGTTGAAGGAAAACGGGATAAAGACTGCGAAAGCAATATTGTCATTCACACCGGGGATGGAGCCGACGACCAGACCGGCGAAGACGCCGATGGTCAGCATCATCAAAACGGCAGGCTGCAAAAGTTCGGAGAAGCCGAGAGCAATCTGATCCATGGTTAAAGCCCCGGCGCGATAAAGGAGAGGAAAGACGGCGGAAGATGCACGTTCAGCACCATCACAAACAGGCCATAGGCCACAGCCGCGATCACAGAGGAAATCACCAAGGCCCGCAGCGGGGTTCTCAGCCCGGACAGCCACAGCATGGCCATCATCAACGCGATCGTGGACAGCAAAAAGCCCAAACCAAATGCCAGCCCCAGTCCCCAGAGCACGATGGCAATCACAGCCAAACCGATGGTGCCGAATTCATGCAGCGGCAGGGGGCGGTGCTCATGGGCTGAGAGCGCTTGAAAAAAGATGCCGCCGCCCGCGAGCATCATGATGATCGAGACCACCAAAGGAAAGGTTCGGGAGCTGGGATCAAAGCCTATGGCGAGATATGCAGCCCCCGCCCCGAAGGCAAACAGAACGGCCCCCGTCCAAACATAGACGTCGCTCAGGACACGCCGTGTGGCCCTTTCGGATTTGACAGAAGTCGGCATGACTACCTCAACACAAAGTTTCAAGACGCCAATCACGCCCGCCGCTCGGTTGGGCGGACGTGATCAGCATAAGCAGGATAGGTGTTTTAGCCTGGGTTATTTCGCGAGGCCGTTGTCCTCAATGATCGGCACAACCTGATTGGAATAGGCGGTGATGATCGTCTGGAAACTTGCCGCATCGCGATAGATCGCATCAAAACCGGCGGCGGACATTTTTTCTTGGTAGGTGTCGTCTTCAAACACCTTTTTGAGAAGATCGGACAAGAAAGACACGGTGTCGTCCGAGGTGCCCGCAGGGACAGCCCAGCCTCGGAAGGTCGCCCAGATCGGGATGTTCAACCCGGCTTCTTCAAAGGTTGGCACATCTGGAAAATTCGGATCACGTGCATCCGAGGCAATGGCCAGAATGCGCACAGTGCCCGCTTCGGCGTGGACCATCGCTTCGCCCATTGGCCAGAATGCGCCATCGGCATGACCGCCGACAACGGCTTGAAGCTGTTCGCCAAAGCCATTCGCGGGGATGTAGTTGAACTCAAGACCCGCTGCAGAGGTCAGCGCGAGACCGGCCATATGGTGCGACGTGCCGATCCCGGCCACGGTGATGTTCAACGGGCGCTCTTTGGTGGCGGCAACAAAATCGTCAATGGTTTTAAACGGAGACGAGGCCGGGATGGCGATCACTTCCGGGTCGAGATTATAGGCAGCAACCGGCGTGAAATCTTCGATTTTATAGGGCGCGCCTTTGAGTTGAGGATTGGTCACAACCGAGCTGGTCATGGCCAAAACCGTGTAGCCATCCGGCTTGGCCCTTGAGACAAAGCTCTGCCCCACAACGCCGCCACCACCGGCACGGTTTGACACGACAACACTCACGCCATCGAGGTATTTGTTTGCAGCTTCCGCAAGCAAGCGGGAGGTGACATCGACACTTCCGCCCGGATCGAACGGCACGACGAGATCAATGTCCTGCGTCGGATAATCCTGTGCCGATGCAGAGGCGAGCAGGCTGGTTCCAAGCGCGGCACCGAGAAGTAGAGATTTGAGCATGTGGAGTCTCCCATTGGTTTGAGGCCTTATGTCTTACGGTCCCCTTATCGAGAAGACGTTAGGTCGGAAAAATCATTAGGTATATTTAGAAATTATACAAAATACATAAGAGATACTAATGTATTGAGAGGCCGTCGCGCATCGGTCCTCGAAGCCGTCGCGCAATATTTCAACGCTCGGGACGATGATAAATTCGACAGTAAAGCTAGGGCGGCCATCGTGGCATCGTCAGGGCCGTTACCCGGACCGATCCCGATCATGGTGATCCCAGTTGATGGGGAGATCAAAGGCCACGGACCAGTTGAAAAGTGGCCACCCATCGAGGGCGCACCGCTCCGTATCAGAATCCCGCAGGCACCCACGCGCGCCATCAAGCCGACCTGACAGTCCGGGTGTACCGTTGTAAAGCGCGTAGCTGACCCGTGCACTGCGCGCGGCAGGACGGTCAAGCACGAGCCGGATGCGGCTTGGCCCTGCGGGTTCCACCGCGATGATATGGCTGTGTGGGTCATGGAGCGAAAACCCATACTGGCCGGGATCGCGCACATGCTTGGTATCAAAACACAGCGGTTCCACGGGCACGTCAAAGTCGATCAAAACGGTGCTGTCCATCTGGGTCAGTCGGCGCGGTTGAAGCGGGTGCCAGTCTTTGCCCTCCTGTGCCAACCGGCGATAGGCTTTGGCAAAAAGGGCGCCATGCCGACGGGTCGAGGCGGCATCAATATGGGCCCAATCTATGTAGTCATACTGATATTTTGGCCCCACCAGAACAAGTTGAGGATGGGTCAGCGCGGCCTGAAATTGCATCTGGGGCGTGCGAAAATGGCGTCGATCCCCGCTGCAATAACCAGAAATGCTTGAGGTCTGGCATAGCAGCATGGGCATTGGTTCGGCTGTGTCAAAGATGTCCGCGAGCGCAGAGGCGAAATCCTGATGCCATTGCGTCAGGATGCGGTCGTAGTCTGCGGTGCCTTGCGCCCCGTCGGTTTCACCATGCAGCACCAAAATTGCGCCAAACCGGGCGTCCGGTACATGGGTTTTGGCCGTCTGGGCTTGGGCGATCAGCTGTTCAAAGACGTGGCTTGGCCCGCCTTTGCGCAGCACGGCATAGGGCTGACCGGCCCAGCCTTGCCCGGCGAGAATGAGCGGGTCAGACGAGGTCTGTAAGAGCTGAGCGGCAAAGCCGCTGGCGATGGTTTCCGTCCCGGTTTCGCGCAGAGGACCAAGACGCGCGGTCAGCGGTTGACCCTGCCCCCCGACAGGGCCGCCGCCAAAACACAGAGCCTGCTCCTGCGCCACGGGATCAACCGTCATCGCAGGAGCACGCCCTGTCGCAAGGCTCTGGCCCGTGATCAAAAACAAATGCGTCACTTGGATCTCACGGCAGAGGGCGGGTTGATTTTGTCGCCCGCGCCGCGTTCTCGGTGGCGCTGAACACGGTGGCTTTGGGGCAGGCGGGTTCTCTCAAAAAGGCTTTTTCAAGCACTTTGGCCTGTACTCCGAGATAATGCACGAAGGCTTTCAAAAGCGGCGTTTGATAGGTGCGGGACGGGTAGACCGCATAAATTTTACGTTCCGGGGAGCGCCAGTCCGGCAGGACATTGACGATGTGACCAGCATCAAGTTCGGCCCGCGCGCTCCAGATCGAGGAATAGGCAAGGCCTGCATCGGCCATTGCGGCGGCTGTTGTGGCATCCCCGGAGCGGGTGGAAATGCGCCATTTCACCGGGATGGTGACGGTGTCTTGCCCGTTCGAAAGCCGCCAGTCTGTGATCGGGGGGGTGCCAAAAACCACACATTCATGGGCGGAAATATCCTGGGGGCGCGCAATCGCAGGCGCGTTGCGCAGATAGCCGGGAGAGGCGCACACAATCCGATAATCCGTTGCGATCGCCACCGCGATCAGGGAAGAATTCGGCAAAACCGCCTGACGAATGGCGAGGTCAACACCGGAATCAATCAGGCTGACGATGCCATCGTCATCAAGCAAATGGATGGATACATTGGGGTGTAACGCCTGAAAGCCAAAAACGATTTTGGCCAGAAACAAGCGGGCAAAAGAGGTGGACGATGTGATCGTGAGAGACCCGGAAATTTCATCTTTGCGCGATTGAATGCTGTTTTCGGCGCGTTGTATTCCCTCAAGAATGACCCGGCATTGTTCGTAAAAATCCTGTCCGCTCTCGGTCACCGACAAGCTTCGGGTTGAGCGCGTGATCAGGCGCACCCCCAATAGATCTTCAAGCTTTGACAGTCGTTTGGAGACCAAGGCGAGGGAGAGGTTGAGGTCGCGTGCCGCCTGCGACAGCGACCCTGCCTCGACGATCGTTGTGAAGATGGTGAGATCCTGGATGCTGTTGATGTGCGTTGAATAGGGGGTCTGTGCTCGCATCTCGACGTCTCCTAATAAACTGACTTTACACAAATTTCACAAAATGAGGCGCGCAACGCGACCTGTGGGAGATGACTATACTTAATACGACCAGAGTACCAAATTGCTCAGTTCTGCAAAGACCCTATCCATTATTTGATGTGCCCTTGAGGGAAACGCGCGCGGTTCAGGGCGGGAATGCCTTGTGAATGGGCAGGTTTTCGATGGACCGCCGCTGGGCCAGACCAGCCCGTCCCGCATTGTTGCTGAATCGTCAAGAATGCCTCGCCAAATGAGTGGCTACTGACCAAGCGCCCCGCAGAGATACTGAAGTCACCCGGAGGCCCCACCCCTGATCGGTGCGGCCGGATCACTCTGCGCTTTGGCGCAGTTTTCTGTCATTCGAAAGGGATCGAAATGCCCACAGATGCCAACCCTGAACTGAATGCCGCCAAACTGGCGGCCCCTGATACCAAAATGACATCAAAGCTTTGGCGCACGCTTGTCATTCTTTTGCTGGCCCAATTTATGATGGCCGTCGATTTTTCCATTCTCAACGTGGCGTTGCCCGAAGTTGGCGCCGCACTTGGGTTTTCCTTGGGCGGGATGCAGTGGATTGTCACATCCTTTGCGCTCACGGCCGCCGGGTTTACCCTGTTTTTCGGACGGCTTGGCGATTACCTTGGTCGGCGAAATCTCTTTATTGGCGGGATGGTCCTTCTTGGCATCTCCTCGCTTGTGGGGGGCATGGCCGAAAGCCAAACCGTGTTGTTGTCGGCGCGTGTTATGCAGGGCCTGTCCACCGCCATGGTGACGCCCACCGCCCTCTCTTTAATGACCACCTCTTTCCCCGAAGGACCATTGCGGGACCGCGCTTTGGGCATGAACGGGGCGATCATGTCCGCCGGGTTTACCACCGGGGCTGTTCTCAGTGGTGTGCTTTTGGATCTTTTGAGCTGGCGTTGGTTGTTCTTTGTCAACGTGCCCATTGCCGCCATTGTCGTGGTGTTTGCGCCCATGTTGATCAAAGAGCCCGCGCGCGATCCCGGTGCCCGTAAGATGACGTTGGATATGCCCGGTGCGATCACCGTAACTGCCGCCGTTTTGTCGCTGGTCTACGGGATCACGGCGCTTGGCAACCACGGCTTGGAGGCCTTCCTTGGTATCGAATCCATGGTTTTGAGTGTGGTTCTGTTCGGTGTCTTTATTGTCATTGAAAAGCGCTCGGCGGAGCCGCTTGTGCCGCTCAACATTCTCAAACGTCGCTCGGTTGCCTTGGGCAATATCACCGGCCTGTTGGCGTTTGCGACGGAAACATCGCTGGTGTTCCTCATGACGCTTTATCTGCAAGAGGTCTTGCAACAGTCGGGAACAGTGACCGGTCTGGCCTTTGGTATCCTTGGGGCCGGGACCGTTTTGGGCGGGGTGATGGCCTCTCGGGTGATCTCTCTGATTGGTCATCGTGGCACACTTCTTGCCGGGTTCGCGCTTCAGGCCGTGGCCACAGCGGCGCTGATCCTTTTGACCACAAACCCCGGTTCGATCCCGCTGATGCTGATCGCCACCTTCCTTGGCGGCATTGGCAACATGTTGGCCATTGTCGGTTTTATGACCGCCGCGACCTCGGGTCTGCCGAACAAACAACAGGGGCTGGCCACCGGGCTTGCCATTCTGACCCAGCAATTCGGGATCACCATTGGCATTCCCATCATGAGCGCGATTGTGTCGGCGCGCATACTCTCTCAGCCTGATCTCGATGCTTTGAGTGCACCCGAGCGCATATTGGGAGGTGTGCTTTTTGCCATCGCGATCAACGTTGCGCTGGTGGTGCTGGGCTTTCTTGTGGCGCTGCTGCTTCGGCCAGATCGAGCGCCAGACGGCGCTGAGACCGTCCCACAAAACTAACGCCACTGCGGGCGGGTCCGAAAGGTCCCGCCCGTTTCCTTTTATCCCTCAAACAGGAGCTTACCATGACACGACCCACCCCCACATCAGGACCGTTTCGCAGACCGAAAGACGCCAAATCGTCGATGTCGTCCAGCCGTGATGGCGATCGCTTGCCTCGGCTTCCTTCTTTGACCGGATTGCGCTTTTTTGCGGCTTTCGCGGTCTTTCTATTTCATGTCACCCTTTTTACCTCGCCCTTGCCGCCTTATCAGCCGACGAACCCGTTCGGCGCGACGCCCGTGGGAGAAACCCTTGAGCAGCTCTTTCGCCAACTCGGCTATGTCGGCGTAAGTTTCTTTTTCATCCTGTCCGGCTTTGTGATCACTTGGGCCACGCCCCAATGTTTTTCGATCCGCGGCTTTATGTGGCGGCGTATGCTTAAGATTTATCCGCCGCATGTCGTGGTCTGGGCGATCTCGCTTGTGCTGTTTGCCGGTGTCTATACCTCGCCGCAAACCGCCATTCTCAACCTGACGCTGTTCAGCACGTTCAGCACGGACCCGACCGTCTATGTCAGTGTCAATCCGCCGTCCTGGTCTCTTTCAAGCGATATGGTGTTTTACCTGCTGTTTCCTGTGCTCATGCCACTGGTTCGCCTGATCCCAGACCAGCGCCTTGGGCAAAGCCTGCTTGCGCTGCTTATAGGGATGTTGGCGGTGATCCTGATCACCACATATCTTGTGCCAAGCGAACCCAAATCGCCGATTTCACCGATTTCCGGCACGCAGTTTTGGTTCAACTATATCTTTCCACTGCCGCGGATGTTTGAGTTTGTAATCGGCATGGTGGCGGCGCGGATGTTGGTGCTGGGACGGTGGCCCCGGATCGACCTGTTGTCCTCTTGCGTGATGTTGATCGCCTCCATCGCGATCGCCAAGCATCTGCCGTTTCTCTACACCTTTGGCATTTGTTATATCTTGCCGCTGACCGCCCTGATCACCGAATGCGCGGCACGGGATCGTGAGGGGCGCTCTCCGGTCTTTTTGACCAACAGGCTGACCCTCTGGCTTGGCCAAGTCTCCTTTGGCTTCTACCTCTTTCAGGGGGTCAGTATCTTTTGGTTGAGCAAACAGCTTGGGCTACAGGATCTCTCTGTTCTGGGCGGAATGGCCGCCATCGCGCTTTATTTTTCAGCGTCTTTGTTGGGCGGCTGGATTTTGTTCCGCTTTGTCGAAGAACCGTCGATGAAGCTGGCGCGTTGGGTTTTGTCGCGGCGCAAAATGCGCACAGCGTAACGCGCTTGCGCCGGAGTAGTCGACCGGGCTGATGTCTCGGACGGAGCGGGCATCCAAACGGTTGCCCGTTACGCGTCATTGCGGCGCGGGGACGGTTGATCGACGCGCCCATAGCGCGCCAGATAGTCGAGAAGCACCCGAATGCGCGCCGGTACGGCACTGCCGATGCCGAGCCGGACCGCATGAAAGGGCTCCAAATCGCCCGGATTATAACTTGGCAAAACCTCGACCAAACGACCGGCTTTCAGGTCATCTTCGATGGTGAACCGAGCCAGTCGGGCAAGGCCAAGGCCGCTCAAGGCCATGTGCCGCACCCCTTCGCCATCGCTGGCCTGAAGGCGCGGGTCGGCGTTGAGGTCCATCACCTCGCCGTTGAGCGCAAAAGGCCAGGGTTTGCTTTTGCGTCGATAGGCAAATCCGATCAGTGTGCATCCCGCCAAATCTTCCAGACATTGCGGCATCCCGGCGCGCGCCAGATAGGCGGGGGCGGCAACGACCAACCGCTGTGAGGCGCCTAAGGTGCGCGCGACAAGAGCCGAAGAGGGCATCTCCCCGGCGCGGATGGCAAGATCGGCCTGGGCCTCGATCAGATCAACGACATGGTCAGTCTGGCTGACCGTGATGGAGAGTTGCGGATATTTGGCGATCAAATCGGGGAGGATCGGATACAGCCGGTGTTGGGCATAAGAGGCCGATGTGGTGATATGCACCGGCCCGGCTGGGGTCCGTCCCGCTCCGGCTTCACGCTCTGCGGTGTGAAGGGCGGCCAGAATTTCAAGCACCCGTAAATGCAAATCCCGGCCTTCACTGGTCAGGGTCAGCGCACGGGTTGAGCGCAGGACGAGCACAGCCCCGACGCGTTCTTCGAGCCGGGCAATGGTTTTCGAGATCGCAGACGGCGTTAGCCCAGACGCGCGCGCCGCCGCCGAAAAGCTGCCTTCCGCGACAACCAGTGCGAAAATTTCCAAGGCCCTAAGCCGTCCGGGGTCTCCAAGCATTGTGCCTACACTTCATAAATCCTGTTCCTTAGAGAGGTATACTCTAAAATCAGCCATCATGACAGGGTGAGTGACATCGTCGTTCCATGGAGGACCAAAATGCCACCTGCTCTCATCGCTCTCGCCCTCGGTGCCTTTGGCATCGGGGTTACTGAATTCGTCATTATGGGGCTGCTCGTTGACGTTGCGGACAGTCTCTCGATCACCATTGCCACCGCTGGCACGTTGATTTCTGGCTATGCGCTTGGGGTTGTGTTTGGCGCGCCAATTTTGACGATCCTGACCGCGCGCTGGCCGCATCGTCAGGTTCTTTTGCTTTTGATGGGGATTTTCATCCTCGGCAATCTCGCCTGTGCTGTGGCGCCAACCTATCAAACGCTTCTGGCGGCGCGGATTGTCACCGCCTTGACCCATGGCACATTCTTTGGCGTCGGCTCAGTGGTCGCGCAAAGCCTTGTGTCGCGCGAGCGTCAAGCCTCCGCCATTTCCATTGTCTTCACCGGGCTCACCTTGGCCAATGTTTTGGGCGTGCCGTTTGGCACATGGCTTGGGCAACACACTGATTGGCGCATGACCTTTTACGCGGTTGCGGCCATTGGTGTTGTCGCCGCTGTGGTGATGGCGGCGGTGCTGCCGCGTAGCCATGCGCCAACAGAAATCAGCGATTGGCGCGAAGATTTGACCGTCTTGCGCCGGGGGGGCGTGTTGCGCGGATTGTCGATGACCGTGTTGGGTTACGCGGGCGTTTTCACGGTCTTTACCTATATCGCTCCGCTTTTGACGCGGACGGCGGGCCTGCCTGAGGCGGCTGTGTCGCCAATCCTTTTGGGCTTTGGCTGTGGCTTGGTGTTTGGCAATGTCCTTGGCGGACGCTTTGCTGACCGGGCGCTTGGGCCAACCGTTCTGGGCAGTTTGGGTGTTTTGGCGCTGGTGCTGTTTGGGTTTGGATTTGCGGCGCAGGGGCAGGTGAGTGCCATTGTGTTGACCATTGCGCTTGGGGCTGCGGGCTTTGCCACGGTCGCCCCGCTGCAAGCCTGGGTCATGGCACAGGCCACCGGCGCGGGCCAAGCCCTTGTGGCCTCCTTCAACATCGCCGCTTTCAATCTGGGCAACGCGCTTGGCGCATGGGTTGGGGGCTCTCTTTTGGCGGCAGGGTTTTCATATGAGGACCTGCCCTTTGCCGCGGCTGTGTTTCCATTGGCCGCGCTTTTGCTCGGCACCATTTCACTGCGCCGCGATGCTCGCGTTCCGGCCTAACACCTCATTTCTAAAGGACTATTATTATGGACTATCGTCAATTGGGCCAATCCGGTCTGCGCGTCCCCGTTCTGAGTTTCGGCGCGGGCACCTTTGGGGGAACCGGGCCGCTGTTTTCCAACTGGGGTCAAACGGAGGTGGATGAGGCGCGCGCATTGATCGACCTGTGTCTCGAAGCGGGGGTGACCCTGTTTGACACGGCGGATGTGTATTCCGCCGGACGGTCCGAAAGCATTCTTGGGGCGGCCCTTGAGGGACGGCGGGATGCGGTTTTGATCTCGACCAAGACGGGCTTGCCGATGGGTGACGGCCCCGACGACTGGGGCGTGTCGCGCGGGCGCCTTGTGCGGTCGGTGGAGGCGGCCTTGACGAGATTGCGCACGGACCGGATCGATATTTTGCAGCTCCACGCCTATGACAGCCACACCCCGCCTGAGGAGATTTTGACCACCATCGACATGTTGGTGCGGTCCGGCAAAGTGATCCATTGGGGGGTTTCAAACTATCCGGGTTGGGCGCTTATGCAGCTTTTGGAGCGGGCCGATCAGATGAACGTGCCGCGCCCTGTGGTGCATCAGGTTTATTACTCTTTGGTGGGACGGGATTATGAATGGGACCTCATGCCGCTTGGCGCGCATGAGGGTGTGGGGGCGATGATTTGGAGTCCGCTTGGATGGGGCCGTTTGACGGGCAAATTGCGCCGTGGAGGTACGGTGCCCGCCGTCAGCCGATTGCATGAAACCGCCTCCATGGGCCCGCCGGTCGATGACGCGTTGCTCTATGACGTGTTGGATGTGCTGTTTGAGATCGCGGCGGAAACCGGGCACAGCGTGCCACAGGTGGCGATCAATTGGCTCACCCGGCAACCCACGGTTTCGAATGTCATCATCGGCGCGCGCAACCGGGCCCAACTTGAGGACAATCTTGGGGCCGTGGGCTGGTCGCTTGAGCCCGAACAATGTGCGCGTTTGACCCGCGCTTCGGAACGCGATGCGGCCTATCCGGCGGCGCAATATCGTCGCCAGGAAGGTTTTGGCCGCCTGTCTGCGCCGCTTGTGACGGCTTAGGCCGGGTCGCGCCAAAGAACCACCCGAGAGACAGGTGGGGGCGGAGGTCGCCCCCATGATTTTGACAGCACCGCGAGAGGCGGCAAGGATATTTCAATGATTGAACTTGACCATGTGACACTTCGGACCGCGCATTTGGCGGCAACACGCCAATTTTTTATGGACCTTTTTGATCTGGAGGAGGGGGAGCGGCCCCTTGAGATCCAACAAATTCCGGGGCATTGGCTGTATTCCGGCGATGCGCCAGTGGTGCATCTCATCGGCAGTTATGGTCGCGGCACTCCTATTGATGGCGAAATCATTGATCACATTGCCTTTCGCAGGCGGGGCTATCACGATTTCATCGCACGGCTCAAAGCGCGCCGTTTGCCGTATTCTTGTATGTCACTGAAAGGCTTGGCCGAGCATCGCGTGTTCTTGCGTGCCCCTGGCGGGCACTTGATTGAAACGGTGTTTCGCGGCGAAGACGCGCGCCGGGCCTTTGATGATCTTGGGTTAGAGCCGACCTACGGCTGACCGCATGCCCCGTCACAGGGGCATTCGCAGGTGCAGCAATCACGTTTTGGAAAGGATGTCTCAACACGGGGACGACTACTCGAGATTTGGGAATCGACGTTTCATGAGGGCAGGGCGGTTTTGCAAAGCCCGACAGGAATTTTACGTCATCCCAATCTCGAAGGAATGTCCCATGACCACAGTGTCCCGTCGCAGCTTTATTGGCTCCGCTTTCGCCGCAGGGGCGGCCGCATCCGGGGTGGCCATCCGGCCCGCTTATGCCGACACATCAGCCGTCGCCCCCGCGCCACTTGCTGTGCAAACCGGACAGCGGATCACGGCAGAAGACGCGCGTTTTCAGGCGCTGCGCACAGGCAACAACCAGCGGTTTTTGTCGACACCAGACTATGTGCGCATGATCCACACGCCACAAGATGCCCTGCTGGCCACCCAAGAGGCGCTTGATTTGGGTAAAAAATTTACCGTCCGCTCCGGCGGACATTGTTTTGCTGATTTCGTCTGCAATCCCGAAACCGAAGTGATCCTTGATATGGCCCCGATGCGGGCGGTTGGGTTTGATGAGACGGTTGGTGCGTTTTATGCCGAACCGGGTGGGATGCTGATTGATGTCTATGAACGTCTTTATAAAGGTTGGGGTGTGACCCTACCGGCGGGCATTTGTTACTCGGTCGGCGTGGGCGGGCATATTGTTGGCGGCGGTTACGGGCTTTTGTCGCGCAAATATGGCCTGACCGTGGATCATCTCTCTATGGTGGAGGTGGTTGTCGTGGACGAAAATCGGCAAGCGCATCTGGTGCGCGCCAGCTCGGACCCGGAGGATCCGAACCATGATCTGTGGTGGGCGCATACCGGAGGAGGGGGCGGCAATTTCGGCGTTGTCACACGCTACTGGTTCCGCACGCCCGGCGCCGAAGGCAGCGATCCCGGCGCGCAATTGATCCGCCCCCCGGCCGAAGTTCTGGTCAGCGCGGTTGCGTTTGACTGGGATCAGTTGACGGAGACAAATTTTACCCGGCTGATCGAAAACTTCAGCCATTGGCACGCCCGCAACAGTGCCCCTGACAGCCCCTACACCTCCCTGAGCAGCCTTTTTAATGTCAGCCACCGGGCCACGGGGGCCATGGGGATGTTCACCCAAGTGGATGGCGACGATCCCAATGCCGCCACTCTTCTTGCGGACTACATGTCGGCGCTGCTTGAGGGCACCAACATCGTTCCGCGCCCGATGCTCACCCCGATCGGTGAACTTCCCGCGATGCCGGATTACCTCGAAGGGGCGCGTCTGCCCTGGCTTCAGGCGACCAAACTTGTGGGTTCGAACAATCCGACCATCACCAACCCGACATCGCGCGGTGGTCACAAATCGGCCTATATGAAACAGGGCTTTGATCGCCGCCAAATTGCAGCGCTTTACAAACACATGAGCCGTGAAGATTTCACCAACCCCGATACGATGTTGGTGCTGTTTTCCTTTGGCGGCGCGGTGAATGCCCAAGCCCCGGATGCCACCGCAAACGCGCAGCGCTCCTCGATCTATAAAATGTGTTTCCAGACCTTTTGGAGCGATCCAAAGGACGATGCCTTTTATCTCGGCTGGTTGCGCGACATTTACGAAGACGTTTTTGCCGCAACGGGTGGTGTCCCGGTGCCCAACGAACAGATGGACGGGTGCTACATCAACTATCCCGATCGCGATATGGCCGACCCTGCGCGCAACCGCTCCGGCGTGCCATGGTCCACGCTCTACTACAAAGACAATTACCCGCGGCTGCAAAGCGTCAAGGACCGCTACGACCCCGGCAATGTCTTTTCCCATAGCCTCAGCATTCGCAACTCCTCGACCTGACGGCGACACTATTCGGACTGAAACTCTGCGTCACACGTTGCCCCAGCCAACGGTGTCTCTCACCGTGCCTTCCTCCCCCCCTAGAAAGGACCTCCCATGAAAGATTCTGTGAAAAACACTATGAAAAACTCCGAGAAAAACCCCGTGAAAAACGTCGCTTTCGTTTTTGGAACCCGCCCCGAAGCCATCAAAGTCGCCCCGGTGATCCGGGCGATGCAGGACCGGTCGGACATGCGCCCCATCGTGATTTCCACCGGGCAGCATCGCGATATGTTGCAATCGGCCATGACGGAATTTGACCTCAAGGCGGATGCCGATCTCGACATTATGAAACCGGGGCAGGGGCTTGATCAAATCACCGCCCGGATCATCACCGGACTGGGTGCGCCGCTCAAGGACTTCGGCATCGACGCGGTTGTCGTCCATGGCGATACCGCCTCGACCTTTGCCGGAGCGCTTGGTGCTTTTTACAACCGTGTGCCTCTGATCCACCTCGAAGCAGGGCTGCGCAGTGGCCATATTTCATCGCCCTTCCCCGAAGAAGCGAACCGCAAACTGGTCTGTCAAATCTCTGATCTGCACCTTGCCCCGACTTTGGTGAGCGCCGACAATCTGTTGCATGATGGGGTGGACCCCGACCGCATCCGGGTGACGGGCAACACCGTTGTCGATGCGGTCCGTTGGGCCGCCGCCCAGCCAGTGCCGGAGCATCAAGACGACCCGCTGGCCTTTCTTGACGGCCCGGACACCCGCCCCATTATCATCGCCACCGTCCATCGCCGCGAAAGCTGGGGCGCACCGATGCGCGAGATCGCCCAAGCGCTTGTCGATATTGCCCGCACCCATGACGTGCGCATCGTGATGCCGCTGCATCTCAACCCGGTGGTCCGTGAGGCGATCCTTCCGATTGTGTCGGGCGAAGACAATATTTACCCGATCGAACCGCTGCCCTATCGCCAGTTTTGCCGCCTGATGATCAAGGCGCATCTGATCGTTTCGGACAGTTCTGGCGCGGAAGAAGAAGGCCCTTCCCTCGGCAAACCCACGCTTGTTTTGCGCGATGTGACCGAACGGCCCGAGGCGATCACTGCGGGGGCCGCCGTTCTGATCGGGCGGACCCGTCAGGCGGTGCGAACCAAAGTGAGCGCGCTTTTGACCGATCACATTCTCTATGACGGCATGACCCGCGCCAGCGGCGTCTACGGTGATGGTCAGGCCACGGCGCGGGTTTTGGAGGCGCTTTCGGACCTGTTCACCGGGGTCATTTCAAATGCCATTCCGGGGATTGATTTCGGGGCAATGCCGGGCAAACCGCAGTTCGCCCAGACTCAGCCCGCTGCCTGATCTGACAGGGTGTCGAAGCCGGGGGAACCGGCTTCGACGGTTCGCGAAAGGAGATGAAATGACCACGCTCACAACACCGCAAAGGGACTTTGGTCTGACTGGGGAGCAAACAGATGGTGACATCCGAGCGCTGAGTTTCAGCACGCCCAATCTGCCGGTCCGGGTGTTTCAAAACGGGGGGCATGTTGAGATCGGCAGTCGCGCCATCGTGGTGAACCCTGGTGTGACCCCCGTGCCGTTCTATCCGTCGGGCCTACGGGACCATATTGCGCCGCTTGGGGCGGCGTTTTTGCGCGAGGTCTCGCTGCGCAGCGACACGACGCTTGTCACTTTGGCGTTGGATCGGCTGTCGGCGCCGGCTGATCTGTGTTCCGCGCCCGGATGGCGCAGGCTGGATACATTGCCGGGCATGGCGTCTGTGCCGGGGGCTGCGGGTCTGCCCCTGTTTCGATCCCCCCGAGATCGGGTGACAACGATTCAGGCCACCCCGGATCGCCTTGCCCCGACCCTGCCGCCGGGTCCGCCGCAGTGTTGGGGCGTGTTTATGAACCTTTGGTTTGCACCTGCGGGCACGGCCTGTCTGATCCACAACAGCCACCCGTTTCTTGAATACCATGTGCAAATTTCAGGGGATGGCGCGATGCAAAAATTTCGCCGCAATGACCCGAGCACTTTGTATGAAAATCAATATCTCGCCCCCGGCGCAGCGCACGGCATTTATGCGGTTCAACCCGCTGGGGACGGCAGCTTTCTTTACCCATGGCACCAGTATGTCGCACGCACCGATTGCCTCTGGCTTGCCGTTGAACTTGTGCCCGAGGGCCCCGCGCCAAAGCCGCACACATCGGACACTCACACTGGGCAGTGTTGCCACCACTAAAGGAGACGACCGAGATGAATATTCAGAAAACCCCCGCCCGTCCGACCTCCGAAGCCGGGCCTCAGGCAAAGACATCCCCGCTTATGATTCCGGTGTTTGAACCCGAATTGGTGGCGGATCATTTGCGCGACGGTTATTGGCTTGAAGCGCCGGATCTCAATCAGGATGGCAAGCCGGATCTGTTTGGATACGGGCTGCGGCTTGGTGAGATTTATTGGTATCAAAATGGCGATTGGACCCGTCGTTTGATCACCGATGGCGTCAGAATGCCGGTTGGGGGCGACTACGCCGATATTTCCGGCAATGGCTATCCCGACCCGATCATCTGTTACGATCTTTACGGCGACATCGGCACCATTGTGGATGCAAAAGAGACCGGGGGCAAAATCGACTGGATCGAAAATCCGGGGCCGGGAGTGGAAGAGGCCAAGCGATGGACACGCCATTACATTGGTCGCGCCACCGGGATGCATCGTTTGCGCGCCGGGTATTTCACCCAGACCGAGCGGCTTGAGATCATCGGGTTTCCAATTGTGACCAAGGGCAACGTACATGGGGTGCTGCCGCTGGTGATGTTCACCCAGCCCGACGACCCTCTGACGGCGCAGGAGTGGCCGATGACCACCATCGACGACATGAGTTATCGCATGTTGCACGGAGCGGAGAAAAAGCGCGGGCTCATCCCCGGTTCGGATCGGGATTCTGTTTTGGTTGCCTCGGATGAAGGGGTGACGTGGATTTACTATGATGCGGACACAGCCACATGGCAGCATGTGCGGATCGGCGAAGGCGAAACCACACAGTTCGAAGAGACCGGGTTTAAGGGCAGTGGCGATCTTGATGCGGGGCGCATTGATGGTGTTCCAATGAGCTATGTCGCCGCCATCGAGCCGTTTCATGGCAATACGGTTGCCATCTATACCCGTGACCCCGAAAGCGATCCGGCCACCGCCCGTTGGACCCGCCAGGTGCTGGACGTTTACGGCGACCCCAATGAAAATGGCGAAGGGCCCGGCCATCAAATCCTCTGTGCGGATTTCGATGGGGATGGCGATGAAGAATTCCTTGTGGGGTTGCGGGGTCCATGGCCATGGCAGGGGGTCATGTATTACAAAATGGTCGATAAAAAAGCCGGTGTGTTCGCCAAATGGCGCGTTTCCGATGATTCCGTGGCGCGGATCGCCATGGCCGATTTCAACGGGGATGGACGACCGGATTTCGCCACGATTGCGTATTCCGTCGACAATTATTATCGCGCCAAACAGGCGCGGTTGATGGTGTTCCGCAACCGCATTAGCGATGACGAACCGTCTCGGTGACGGTCTGCTTTTTGAGCTTTCTTCGACCAATCTGAGTCATCAAAAGCCCTTTGGCCGGACGTCGAACCGTTTGGCCAAAGGGATTCTACCCGGTTTGGGTGATCGCGCACAGCGTGGTTTTGGTCCACATGCCGTCTTTTAGGCGCTGTACCAATGACCGCCAACAGCGGCGCGCCACTCTGTTGCGCTATGCAGGACGTAAGTGGAATTTATCAAAGTAAGCATTTGTTTTATTAAGCAAGAGGATCGCTTTTTGGGCCGGGTTTGAGCGGCCGTTTTCTGGGCGATGCCCTGCATTTGGTCAGAGTGACTTGCCGTATTTTATTTATTTTTTGTAAAGTGCTATTTACAAAAAATAAAAAATAGGCTGTTCTCTCCGCATGAAACAAAATTGCGCCATACCCTCTGACACACCCCCCTTGCGTCACACCAGCAAGCACCGGCTTGCTGGGTTGCAGGACCCTGATGTTTTGATCCTTGGCGGTGGGGTGAACGGTGTGGCGACACTGCGCGATCTGGCACTCAACGGGGTGTCTTGCGTGCTGATAGACTCGCATGATTTTTGCCAAGGCGCGAGCAGCGCCTCAAGCCGTATGGCCCATGGCGGGCTACGGTATCTTGAGGGCCGCGAATTTCGGCTGGTGGCGGAATCGGCGCGCGAGCGTAATCGCCTCATTGCCCATGCCGGGCATCTTGTGAAGCCGCTGGAAATTGTCGTGCCGCTTGAGCATCTTTTGGGTGGTTTCGCCCGTGCGGTGCTGCGGTTCTTGGGCTTTGCCCGTTTGAGTGGCCCGCTGTCCTTGGCCGCCCTTGAGGGCGCGTTGCGGCTCTATGAGGCCTTCGGTCGCCGCGAACATCCGCTGCCAAATCATAAAACCGTTTTGCGCCGGGCCCATTTTCCAAAAGGCCTGCGCCCGCAAACCCGCGCCGTGGCGGCCTATTTTGATGGGCAGATCACCCAACCCGAAGGCTTGATGTTTGAAATGCTGGGTGAAGCGATGGGGCAGGGGCCACAGATCGCAGCGCTCAACCATGTCAATTGGCACAAAGACGGTGACGCAATTGTCGTGACGGATCGGTTTGATCGCACGCAATACCGCATCACGCCGAAGGTGATCGTCAATGCCACGGGCGCGTGGATCGACGATGTGAACGTCAAGCTGGGCGGTCAAACGCAGTATCTGCGCGGCGTCAAAGGCGCGCATTTGGTGTTGGATCATGCCGCACTGCATCAACGCATGGCTGGGCGCGCCTTTTATTTTGATGATGGCACCGGGCGGATGATCATCACCCTTCCTGTGGGCGAAAACATCCTTGTCGGCACCACCGAAGTGGAGACCAAGGACGCGGAGGATCGCGGCATTTCAGAGACCGAAATTGCCTATCTCTTGCGTGCCATTGATGGGCTTTTCACCGATATTGCGGTGGATCGGAGCCACATCGTGTCGATGACAACCGGCATTCGTCCGCTGCGCGATGGCGGTGGGTCGGCCACCAGCGCGGCCCGCGATCATGCGCTTGAAGAGGATCGTTTTTCCGGCTGCGCAGCCCCGGTTTTGTCGCTTGTGGGCGGCAAATGGACAACCTTTCGGGCCTTTGGTGAAGAGGCTGCGGATCGCGTGCTGAAACACTTGGGCCGCAGGCGAGAGGTTTCCACCGCGCAACGCACTTATCCCGGTGCCGCGCCTTTTGCGCGCGACGCGATGACGACGTCAAAAGACATCACCACGCGTTTGATGGCCCGGTATGGGGCCTTGGCCCAAGTGGTTGCGCCGCTTTGCACCGGGCAGGGCAGTGCGCCTTTGGCCGGGGCACCGAGCTATTGCCGGGGTGAGATTATCTGGGCCATTCGCGCCCGCGCCGCCTGTTGCATCGAAGATTTGGTGTTGCGGCGAACCCAATTGAGCCTCGGCCATGGGTTACAGCGCGAGACGCTCTATGATTTGGCCGAAATTTTGGCACAGGAAACGGGACGCGATCCGAAAGATTTGGCGCTGGAAATCACCGCTGTGTTGGAGGACCCGCGCCTGATGGGCACACGCGCGCAGCTTCAGGAGAATGTCGCATGAGCGGTGAAATCCTCATTTCAATCGACGCGGGCGGCACGGCGGTCAAGGTCGTGGCCTATGATCTGATGGGCGCAGAAATCGCGATTGAAACCGCCGATGTGCCCACCGATCACCACCCGGACGGGCGGGTCGAGCGGGATGTCGAGGCCTTTTGGGCTGGCACCACCTCGGCCCTGCGGCGGCTCACGGCACATTGCGCCGGGCGCGAGATTCTTGCGGTCGGGTGTACCGGATTTGGCAATGGTATTTTCCTCTTGGACGAGGCGGGACACGGCACATGTCCGGGCATCGTCTCGGTCGATCACCGTGCGCAGCCTTTGGTGATGGAGCTGACGGCCTGCGGGCGCGCCGATGACATTTCGGCGCAGACAGGTCACCGGCTTTGGGGCGGTCAAACCCTGATGCAACTGGCATATCTGGCGCGCACAGATCCCAAGGTCATGGCGCGCACCCGTTGGGCTTTGGCCTGTAAAGATGTGATCCGGTTCCGGTTGACAGGGGAGGCCTTGACCGATCCGACAGAGGCCAGTGGCGGCGGTTTGATGGACGTGGCGGCGGGCACCTATGCGCATTCGGTCTTTCAGGACCTCGGGTTTGAGTCCCATGCCCATCTTTTACCCCCCATCGTGGCCAGCGACAGTATTGCCGGGCGGGTGTCGCGCCGTGCCGCTGAGGAAACCGGATTGCCGGAGGGCACGCCAGTGGCGGGCTCGATGATGGATGTGGCCGCCAGTTCTTTGGGGGCGGGTGCGGTTGATGCGCCGGTTTTAACAATGATTGCCGGAACTTGGTCGATCAACAGTCTGGAAAGCGGCCCACCAAAAGGCAAAGACACACCGATCCTGAACATGCTCTATCGGGGCGGGGATCGTCGATTGATTGCCGAAGGCAGCCCCTGTTCCGCCGCCAATCTGGGGTGGTTCTTGGATCATGCCATGGGCGGGCGCGTTTCCGTGTCTGAGGCCAATTCATTGGTTGCCAATAGCCCGATCGAAACCCGCCGCTGTCAGTTTTTGCCCTATGTGTTTGGACCCGATCCGCGGCGTGGGACCTTTGTCGATCTGGGCGCGAGCGATGATTTGGGGACAATGTTGCGCGCGATCTTTGAAGGGGTTGTGTTTCAGGCGCGGCGCCATGCCGAGGATGCTGTTGCCGTGGCGGGTCAGCCGTTTCCAGAAACGATCCGCCTTGCGGGCGGGGCATCGAAATCTCCGGTCTGGGCACAGGTGTTTGCCGATGTCTGCCAACGCAATGTGGAGGCGGTGCGCGCCTCTGAGGTGGGCGCATTGGGCGCGGCGATCTGTGCCGCTGTGGCCTGTGGTGCCTATGCCGATTTGGCCGAAGCCACCGCACAAATGACCGGCGTGGCCCGCACACACCGACCCGACCCGGCGTTGGGTCCGTATTACGAAAAGAGGTTTCACAGCTTTTGCAGGCTCGATCACGGGCTGGCAGCGCTGTTGGAGGAGGAGAACCCGTAACCCGGGTCAAACGTTCAAAAGAAACACCAGGGAGGAAAGAAAATGCGAAAGACACATCTTTTGTTTGGAACCGCGCTCTGTGCGCTGGCCACGCAAGGCTACGCGCAGGATAGCATGGCCTGTAAAGGCGAATTGCCAGCGCTCAATGTGATTGCTCAGGGCATGCCCGCAGTCACCGCACTTGATGCTCATCTGTCTGAATTCAATGACAAATGGGGCACTGAAGTCAAAATCACCATGTTGGGGGAAAACGAGCGGCGCGCCAAAGCACGTCTTGATGCCTCCACTGGGGCCGGCTCCTATCAAGTGATCTATATCGACGAGGCCAATTTGGCCGAATATGTCTCCGCCGACTGGATTTATCCGCTCGCGGACGTGGTGCCTGAAAGCTATGATTTGGCCGATTTCCGCACCGATTTGAGCAATGTCGCCACGGTCGATGGCGTGCAATATTTCGCGCCTTTTGTGGGTGGCGGCGACGTCATGATGTACCGCAAGGACCTGTTGGAGGCCAAAGGCATTGCTGTGCCGAAAACGCTTGATGAATTGGTCGCAGCGGTCAAGGCGCTCAACGATCCTGAGGGCGGTGTCTATGGATGGTCGGCCCGCGGGCAACGCGGCTCCGGCATGAACGTGTGGCGCTGGACGCCGTTTTTCCGCGCCGAAGGGGGCGAATGGCTTGACGGTGATATGCCTGCGTTCAACTCCGAGGCAGGGGTGAAAGCCACCGAAGTGTATATGGATATGATGCAGTCCTCACCTCCCGGTGTGGCGACGTTCAACTGGTCCGATTCCGTTGAGGCATTCCGCGGCGGTCAGGTGGCGATCTTGATCGAATCCGATGTGTTTGGCCCCTGGATGGAAGACCCGGAAAAATCGTCCATCGTTGGCAAAGTCGGCTATGCCCCGCCGCCTGATCCGCTGCCGTCTGCGGGCTGGTCGCATGGTTGGGCCGTGTCGAAATCCGGCGCTGCGGAAGACTGTGCCAAAACAATCGCGGGCGATTTTGTTGGCTGGGCCACCTCGAAAGAGATGGAACAAAGCCGGCTTGCCGCTGGGATTGCCTCCGACATTGGCCGTGTGTCTACCTTGCAAAGCGACGGGTTCAAAGCCCTCGTGCCGCAAGAATATATTGATGCGCTGTTGGACACGGGTCCGAAAACCAGCCTGTTGATCATGGCAAGCCCGGTTTGGCCGGAAATCGGGGATACGCTTGGCCTGACGCTTGAGGAACTCTTTGCGGGCACCCGTGACGATGTTCAAGTGGCCTTGGATGAAGCCGCGTTTTTCGCCGAAGAAAGCCTGATGCGCGTTAAATAACGCCATCTCTTGCCGCCGCACAGGCAATCTGTGCGGCGGTTCCCTTAGTCCCAAAGCGTTTCGGCATGTTCTCAAGATTGGATCAGTGTCTAAACGCACACAACATCAATAGGTTACATGCGTTTCGCGCCAAGATTTGCCGCGCAACGCTTTAAAGGACATGTCATGACCCGAAAAAGGTTCGTCATCCTGTCGCTCGTGCCCGCCATCGGCCTGTTGGCCACGCTGGCAGTGGTCTCGATTGCCGGGGCGGTGTGGTTCGCGCTTATGAACCGCACGTTGCGCTCGCCCGATTACGAATTTGTCGGCGCCTATAACTTTTTGCGTCTGTTGCGCGATCATCGGTTTTTCAATGCGTTGGAAATCTCAGCACTTTGGGAGCTGGTGACAGTGACCGGCACATTGGTTGTGGCTCTGCTTTTGGCGGTGCTGATCTTTGAGACGGTGAAAAAGCCGCTTTGGCGCAATTTGATCTGTTTCGCCTTCCTCGTGCCGGTGCTTTTACCGCGCGTGGCGGCGGCGTTCATCTGGCGGTTTCTCTATTCCCCGTCCTTGGGGGCGATCAATTATCTGCTCAGTCTGGTGGGCATCGGCCCCGTCGAATTCCTGGCCGATCCGTCCTTGGCGCTTGTCTCAGTGGCCATCGTCGACATCTGGCAATGGGGGCTGTTTTTCACCGTCATTCTGCTCAAACTGATGGAAACCCTGCCGCGCGACCCGGTCGAAGCCGCCAAGCTCGACAATGCGCGCACTTGGGAAATCCATGCCTATATCACTCTGCCGATGCTCAAAGGTCCGCTGATCAGTTTGGCGCTTGTGAAAGCGGTCGAAAGCCTGCGCTCCTTTGATTTGATCTTTGTGATGACAGGCGGCGGACCCGGCACGGCGACCGAGACGCTGGACCTTTATGCCTATCAAATGGGGATCAATATGGGCGGTCGGATTTCCTATGCCTCAGCGATGTCCATCCTGTTGCTGATCGTGACGACAGTGGCCTTCACCATCATCTGGAAAGCGGGGAAAAAATGGGCAAACTGATTTCCACCACTCTGACGCGGGCCCTACTTGGGCTGTTGATTATCGTTGCCTTGGGGCCGATCCTGTGGACCGTTTTGGGGGCGTTCAAAGAGTTGCGCGACATCGTCACCCCGGTGCCAAAGCTGATCTTTGAACCGACCTTGGACAATTTCGCCACCATCCTGCGCAACCCGACCATTCGGGATGGGCTGATGCATTCGGTGATTGTGGTCTCGGCCTCTGTGTTGATCGGCGCTTTGCTTGGTATTCCGGCGGCGCATAGTTTGGCGCGCCACGCCCGGCGTTGGGGCGACGATGTGCAATTCTTTGTGCTCTCGCTGCGCTTCATGCCACCCGTCGCCATCGCGATCCCGTTCATCGTGATCTACCTTGATCTTGGCATCTATGACACGCTCTTTGGCCTGATCTTGGTCTATCTGATCACCACGATTTCAACCGTGATCTGGTTGGCTGTGCCGGCATTTGAACGGGTGCCGCATGACATCGAAGAAGCCGCCGCCATGGAAGGCTGTGGTCCGGCCGAAGTGTTTTGGCGCTTTTCCTTGCCATTGGCCGCACCCTCGTTGTTTGGCGCGCTGGTCTTTACCTTTGTGCTGGTCTGGAACGAGCTGTTGCTGGCGCTCACTTTGGCCGCCCAAAACGCCACGCTTCCGGTGGTGGCCGCCTCGATCACATCGCTTGGCAAAGAAGTTCCGTGGGGCGTGATCAACGCCGCGACCGTTCTGCTTGTTTTGCCTCCCCTCGTATTCATCGGCTTGCTCATGGGTCTGCTCAACAGCATGGTCCGCAGCGGCCCGAAATAGGACACTTCAATGGCACATATCCACTGTACCGACATCGTCAAATCCTATGGCGCTCATCCCGTCATCAGCGGTCTCAACCTCGACATCCCGGACCATGAATTCGTGGTCTTTCTCGGCCCCTCCGGCTGTGGCAAATCCACCATGTTGCGGATGATTGCCGGATTGGAAGAGGTCACCGGCGGGCGTATCGAAATTGGCGGCACCGATGTCACCGACCTGCCGCCGGGCGAACGCGGCGTGGCGATGGTGTTTCAAAGCTACGCGCTTTATCCGCATATGAGTGTGGCCGACAATATCACTTTTGGTCTGCGCCGTCAGGGCGTGTCCAAGGCCGAGATCGCGCCGCGTCTTAAACAGGTGGCGGAGGTTTTGGGGCTTGAACAGTTCTTGGACCGGCGGCCCAAAAACCTATCGGGTGGGCAACAACAACGGGTCGCCATGGCCCGTGCGATGATCAAAACGCCAAAGGTGTTTTTGTTTGATGAACCGCTGTCCAACCTTGACGCCAAGCTGCGCGAGAAACTGCGGACTGAAATTCGCCGGATGCATCTCAAGCTCAAAACCACGACGATTTTCGTGACCCATGATCAGCTTGAAGCCATGACCATCGCTGACCGCATCGTGTTGATGCGCGATGGGATGATCGAACAAATGGGCACGCCGGACGAGATTTTTGAACGGCCCGCCTCGCGCTTTGTCGCGGATTTCATCGGCACCCCGGCAATGAATTTTGTCACCGCCAAGCTCGAAGCGGGGCTGATTGCCTGCGCTGGCAGCATCCGCATGCAGCTGTCCGAGGCGGAGTTTCCAAGCCTGAAACCAGGCCAAGAGGTCGAATTGGGCCTGCGCCCCGCGCGTATGGATCTTTGCGCGCCGGGCAGTGCCAATGCACTCACCGGCGAGGTGGTTTTGGTCGAAAATATGGGGGCCGAAGGTCAGGTGATCACTGAGGTGGACGGGGCCGAAATTTCCTTTGTCACCCAAGGGTTTCGCGATCTGTCGATCGGCGACACCGTCCATTTCGCCATTCGCCCCGACCATATCCACGTTTTTGACCCGAAAACGGGTCGCAGCCTGCGCAAGGACTGATCCAATGACGACGACACGCTATAGTGAAAAACTGGCCCGCCTGCGCGCGGGTATGGGCCGCAAAGGCGACTACATGATCGCGGATGCCAAGGATGCTGATGTCACCGGCGGGGTGCCGGCCACCGGACCGCGCCGCGATGCGAACGGGAATATCGTTGGCGCACGCACGCGGCCTGAATTCCTCGATCAAATCCGCAAGGTGATTGATCAGGATGTGGTCGACATCATGCTGACCTCTGCTGGAAATATGGACATTTTGGCCACCAGCGGCGCCTTTGACGGGCGGGCCATTCAACCGGCGTTTCGGGCCAATGAAACCACCTGTGTCTGGGCCAATGTGCGCCACGCGGGCTATGCCCAAACGCCGTCGCGCCCGTATCGAGGGGCCAATCTGGCCTTTGCTCCGGCGGATTTGTGTCTCTATTCGCTGACATTCAACAATGACACCGAAGCGGATGCCCGCGCGTTGGAGGCCTATGCCGCCTTTCGTCGGGAGACCCGTGCGGCGGGTGTGGCGCATTTTCTTGAGGTGTTTAATCCCAATGTGCCGGGCGCGGTGGGCGAGGCCGAAGTTGGGGCCTATGTCACCGATTGCCTCATTCGTCTGATGTCGAGCCTGACCTCCACTGAGCGCCCCGAGTTTTTGAAGGTCGCCTATAATGGCCCGAAAGCGATGGAAGAGCTGGCCGCGCATGATCCTTCGATGGTGGTCGGTGTGTTGGGTGGGGCGGGCGCAACCCATCGCGATACCTTTGAATTGATTGCACAATCCGAACGCTATGGCGCACGCTTGGCGCTGTTTGGACGCAAAATCAATCAAGCCGAAGACCAATGTCGCCTGATCCAATGGATGCGGGTGGTTGCCGATGGTGAAGTCTCACCCGAAGAGGCGGTCAAAGGCTATCACGGCGATCTGGAAACTCTGGGGCTGCGGCCAGACCGCCCCTTGGCCGACGACATTCAGATCACGGCGGATGTGTTGCGCTTTGACGCCGCCGCTCTGTCCGTCTAATTTACGCCGACCCGCAATTTTCGCAGGAGCACGCCACCATGGCCCGCGCCAATCATCCCTCTGATCGCACCGTCGCAGAAACGGCGTGGCTCTATTATATCAAAGGGCTCAATCAGGGTGAAATCGCCAAGAAAATGAATCTGTCGCGGCCCACGGTCGTGACCTATCTGCGGCTGGCGCGGGAGCGGCAGATCGTGGGGGTCAAGATTTCCGGGATGCATTTTCGGGTCAATGAATTGGCCGATGCTCTGTGTGAAAAATTTGGTCTTGAGAGTGCCTTTGTGGTGCCCGAAGAGATCAACGCGGTCGAAACGATGCAGCAGGTCTGCGAAGCGGCGGCGCAGTTTTTGCCGGATTTTGTCGCGCCGGGCGATACGCTTGGCGTGAGTTGGGGACAAACCGTGTCCTTTGTCTCCGAACGGGTGCCATGGTGGCCGATCCAAAATCTGGTGGTGCGTCAGCTCATCGGTTCCTTGGCCAATCCGCTTTTGCCGACCTGTGAAAGCTGTACCACCGAGATCGCACGACGGCTTTCGGCGCAATGTATCAACCTGAACGCCCCTGCGGTTTGCTCGCAGGCGGGATTGGCCGAAAAGTTGCGCGCCGAGCCGATCATTGCGGAACAACTGACTCATCTGAAAGACTGCAACAAAGCGATTTATTCGCTCAGCCCCTGTACCGAAGACACCCATGTGGTGCAGTTCAACATCGCCACAAAAACCGACATTGCCGACTATGTTGCCAAGGGTGCGGTGGGCATCATTGCGGGACGGTTCATTGACGCGCAGGGCGCGCCGGTTTTGGGCGATTTGGACAAGCGGATGATCGGTGCCGATCAGGTGGCGTTGCGTAATATGTCTGGGCTTTTGGTGGTCAGCGGATTGCACAAACACGCCGCCACGCGTGCCGCTTTGCGCGGGGGGTATGTGACCCATGCGGTGCTTGACATGGCGCTGGCGGAGGCGCTTGTCCATGACGCGGCGGGGAACTGACGGCATCCGCTCTTCCTCCGATCGGACAGATTTCCAAAACACTGTACGCGTTTGGATCATGCCCTGAGCACAGGTTATCCGGTGGGCTCAGAGCGCAGGCGTTTGAATTTATCTGACATCTCATTTGCTGATTGGCCTGAAAAATGTAAGACTTGTTCTGCATGAAGGCCGTTTTGGGTGTCCACGACTGGTGGGCAGTTTCCTTCATCCTGTACCGGGCAGAAGTTACCCGGGGATTATCGGGCGCATGTGTCGCTTAGCCGATGCGGGGAGATGACAAGCAATAAAGGAGAGACAATGTTTAAGAAAATAGTCGTGCCAATCGACATGTCCCATGTGGACAGATTGCAAAAGGCGCTCCGCGTGGCCGGAAGTCTTGCACAGGCGCACAATGCCAGCATTTGCTATATCGGTGTGACAACACCAATGCCGAGTTCGGTCGCGCATACGCCGAAAGAATTCGAAGCAAAACTTGCAGCATTCGCAGAGCAGGAAGCCAAAAAATATACCATCAACACCGAAAGTCATACGATCGTCAGTCAGGATCCGGCGGTTCAAAAAGACCGCGAGCTTGAAAAGGCGATCACCACGCTGGGGGCGGATCTCGTGGTGATGGCCACACATGTGCCAAATGTGACGGACTATATTTGGTCAGGCCATGGGGCGCATCTTGCGGCACATAGCGACATCTCCGTCATGCTTGTGCGCGAATAAGCCCCCTTCAAAATAATCACCACTTCCAAAAGGAACGAAAGGAGGCTTTATGGCCGACCAATCACCTCAGGACCTTACACCAGAAGGTATCCCTTCCCCTGAAGGGGACGTTGAAATTATTGAGACGGATTACGAAATCGGACAAGATAACGTGGAAGGCAATCTTGGGCCTTTCGGGTTCGACATCCACAATCCGGTTTTTATGGTCTCTGGCCTTGCAATCATGGCCTTTGTTTTCTACGCGCTGGCGTTGCCGGAACAGTCCGGGGCAGTGTTTAGCTGGTTGTTTTCATCAGTCACCAAAGGCTTTGACTGGTTCTTTATCGGTGCCGCAAATATCTTTGTGCTCTTTTGCCTTCTTCTGATCATAACGCCCTGGGGCAACGTGCGGCTTGGTGGCACCGAGGCCACCCCGGACTACAGTTATATCGGCTGGTTTGCGATGCTGTTCGCCGCCGGTATGGGCATCGGGTTGATGTTCTACGGTGTTTCGGAACCGATGAGCCATTTCTCGTCCTCTTTGGGTGGGACGGCGATGGAGAACGGTGTGCGCACGGACTGGGCCCCTCTCGGTGCCGCGGCTGGAAACGAAGCGGATGCGGTGCGTCTTGGCATGGCTGCGACGATTTTCCACTGGGGCCTGCATCCTTGGGCGATTTATGCCGTCGTGGCTTTGGCTTTGGCGCTGTTCAGCTATAACAAGGGCCTGCCTCTCACCATCCGATCTGCTTTTTACCCGATTTTTGGGGATGCGGTTTGGGGTTGGGTTGGCCATGTCATTGACACGTTGGCCGTATTCGCAACGCTTTTCGGGCTGGCAACATCCCTTGGTTTCGGCGCGACACAGGCCAATGCAGGTCTGAACGAATTGTTCGGTCTGCCCGTCGGACCGACCACTGAGGTGCTATTGATTTCAGGCATCACGGCAATTGCGCTTGTCTCCGTGCTTCGCGGGCTTGATGGCGGTGTCAAAATCCTGTCAGAAATCAACATGGGTCTGGCGTTCTTGCTGCTCGTTTTTGTTCTGTTGATTGGGCCGACGGCCTATCTCATCAAACTCTTCGGCAGCTCCCTGATGGCTTATGTCGAATATCTTCCGGCGCTGTCGAACCCGATCGGGCGCGAAGATGTCAACTTTAGCCAAGGTTGGACGTCCTTCTATTGGGCCTGGTGGATCAGCTGGTCGCCTTTTGTCGGCATGTTCATCGCCCGTGTGAGCCGGGGTCGGACCGTGCGCGAATTCGTTGTCTGCGTTTTGTTGATCCCCTCGCTGGTCTGTGTGCTGTGGATGTCCGTTTTTGGCGGCACGGCTCTCTATCAGGTGATCAATGATGGGTACACGGTGGCGCAGGACGCCTCTCTTGAACTCAAACTTTTCAAGATGTTGGATGTCTTGCCTCTCAGCGCGATCACCTCGCTCGTCGGGATTGTTTTGGTGGTGGTGTTCTTTGTCACGTCATCGGACTCGGGGTCGCTGGTCATTGATACGATCACGGCAGGTGGCAAAGTGGACGCACCGGTTCCACAGCGTGCCTTTTGGTGCATCTTTGAAGGGGCTGTTGCCATCGTCTTGTTGTTGAGTGCGGGCGGGCTGCAATCGTTGCAATCCATGGTCATCTCGACAGGCTTGCCGTTTACCGTCGTGTTGTTGCTGATGTGCTTCGCAGTGGCGCGCGGCCTGCATGCAGAGCGTAAAATAAAAGACTAAAGCGTCACGCCTTTCACCTGAGACGGGAAAGGCGGAACGCTTTACCACAACGGGCTGGGGCTGCGCAGGCGGCCCCAGTGCCCCTTTCCTGACGGTCAGGACGCTGACGGTCAGGACGACGCGGCGATCCCCCACCCATATGAAAAAGGGGCGCATGCAGCGCCCCTTTGATGTTTAACCACGGCCGCGCCTTAGCTGCGCGGTTTGGTGTTTTCCGGGTCATAGAGCGGTGCGTAGCCGACACCTGCGACTTCAACCGGATAGGTCTCGTCAAGATAGGTGACGTTGAGCTCACGCCCGAGCTGACAATAGTCCCAGGGCAGATAGGCCAGCGCGATGTTTTTGCCGACAGTCGGACCGAATGCGACGGAAGACGTGAAGGAGCGGCGGCCCAGTTCGTCGATCAGCACCTCGCCCGTTTCCGGGTCCATCACCGGCAGGGTGGTGTTCGGATAGCGTTTCATGCCATTGCTGTCGGTGTGCTCTTTCATCACAAGGGTACACAGCATCGCCGGTTGGTGCTCGCGCGCCCGGTATTCGATGTGTTTCTCTTTGCCGCGGAACTCCGCTTCTTTCACCTTCGGACGCGACAGGTCAGCCTCGTAAAGGTTGTACATCGTGTTCAGATCGGCGTTTTGTAGGCGCAGGGATTTCTCCAGACGACGCGAGTTGGCGTAGGTTTCGACCCCCACGGCCAGAACACCCTCAGCCCGCAGCGCGTCCCAGACGGCCAGACCGTCATCAAAGCGCATGTGAAGCTCCCAGCCTTGCTCACCGACATAAGAGATGCGGAAAGCGGAGACTTTTTTGCCCGCGATCTCGATCGTTTTGATCGCCGCGAAGGGGAAGTTCTCCACGTCGAGCATATCGGGATCGGTCACGACTTTTTTGAGGTTCTCACGCGCGTTCGGGCCCCAAATGCCAACCGTTGTGTAATCCTCGGTCACGTCCGTGATGGTGACGTCGAGACCGCGATCTTGGGCCATACGCTTCATATACATCAGATCACGCGGACCGGCGTCAGCCCCGTTCACCAGACGGCAGCGGTCTTCCATACGGAACACCGTAAAGTCGGCGCGCACCATGCCCTCGTCATCGAGCATGTGGGTGTAGATCCCTTTGCCGATCATGTTGTCACCACCGATTTTAGCCGCGCAAAGATATTCCATCAATGCGACGTGATCGGGACCGGAGATGTCGGTCATGTGGAAGTGCGACAGGTTGATCATGCCACAATCCGCGCTCATCTCAAGCTGTTCAGCGTTGGACACGCGCCAGAAGTGACGGTTGTCCCATTCGGCTTCACGCACAGGCACCTGATCGGCGTATTTTTCGAGAAGATGCTCGTTGGCCGCATAGCCGTGCGCCCGTTCCCAGCCGCCAAGTTCCATGAAATAGCCGCCAAGTTCGACCTCGCGCTCATAGAAAGGCGAACGACGGATGCCACGGGCATTCGCGAACGGTTCGCGGGGGTGGACCGGCGGGTTGTAGATTTTCGCAGCGGTTTCCTCGCAACGACCCCAGATGTAGTCTTCGGTCAGTTGGTAGTCGTTGAAACGCGCGTAGTCGATGCCGTTGTGGTCGACATCCGTGCGGCCCTTGGTCATCCAGTCGGCGATAAGTTTGCCCATGCCGGGACCGTCTTTGACCCAGATCGCGACGGCGTACCACAGGCCACGCAGCTTGCGGCTTTCGCCCATCGACGGACCGCCATCGGTGGTGGTTTGCAAGAGGCCATTGAACGAGTGAGCTTCGTTGAAACCAAGTTCGGCAAGGATCGGGGTCAGCTCCATGGCTTTCTCAAGCGGCTCGATCACGTCCTCAAGGCTCAGGTCGCGCATCGACGGACCCATGCGGGCCTCTTCTTTTTCAAGAATGTCGCGCGGATGCACCATGCGCACGTCTTTCTCGTAATAGTAGCCCCATTCCATCTGACCACCCTCGGTGGTCGCGGGATCGCCCGTGTCGCGCATATAGGCGGAGTTGCCCTGATCGCGCAGCAGCGGACGGCCAATTTCAAGACCAGTACCGGCAAATTCATCGTAAGGTCCGAAGAAGGTCAGCGGGTGGTCGACTGGCATGACCGGAAGGTCTTCGCCCGCCATTTCAGCGATCAAACGGCCCCAGAGACCAGCACAGACCACAACGTAATCGGCCATGATCGTGCCACGGTGGGTTTTCACACCAGTGACGCGGCCGTTCTCGGTGATCAGCTCCAGAGCTGGGGTGTTGGCGAACACCTTGAGCTTGCCGCTTTTCTCGGCGGCGTCGATCAATTCGCCTGCGACGGCCTGGGAGCGCGGCACCACGAGACCGGCATCCGGGTCCCACATGGCACATTCGATCTGGTCTTCTTCGAGAAGTGGGAATTTCTCTTTCGCTTCTGCGGCGGTGATCATGCGGACGTTGGAGCCGAACGCACGACCACTGTCGCAGCGACGCTTGAGCTCGGTCAGACGATCGTCATCGCCTTTGCGGCACACTTCGATCCCACCGATGCGGGAGTAACGGCCCATCTTCTCGTAGAAATCCATCGAGTACATGGTGCTCCATGTGGACAATAGATCGTGGCTGGTGGCGAAACAGAAATCCGACGCGTGGCCGGTCGACCCGATGTCTGTGGGAACGGCGGATTTGTCGATGCCGACAATATCATCCCAGCCGTTTTCAATGAGATGATGCGCGACGGAGGCGCCGACGATACCGCCGAGACCGACGATGACAACTTTGGCCCTGTTGGGGAACGAAGACATATCTCTCAATCCTTCTTTTCGAGGTGCTTGTCTGTGGAAAGCGCGGGGAAATTGCGCCGGGATTCACGGGGGAAAGGGTCGGCCCCGAAACCGACAAGAGCCGCGCGACGGGATACACCCGTCGCGCGGCCAGAATCTGTGCCGATCTTCATATCGTCGCAGGGCGTCATGCACCCAACTCCGGAACTGGATAAGTCTTGCGCCGGTAAGCGGCGATCAGCGTGTTGTGCATCAGCGTCATGATGGTCATCGGACCGACGCCACCCGGAACCGGCGTGATGGCACGGGCTTTTTCAGACGCGGCGGCAAAGTCGACATCCCCCACGAGGTACTTTTTCCCATCGCGGATGACGCGGCTGGTGCCCACGTCGATCACAGTGGCGCCGTCTTTGATCCAGTCGCCTTTGATCATTTCGGCGCGACCGACAGCGGCCACGACGATATCGGCCTTGCCGACTTTTTCCGCCAGATCAGCCGTGCGTGAATGCGCCATGGTCACGGTGCAGTTCTCCGCCAACAAAAGCTGAGCCATCGGTTTGCCGACGAGGATCGAGCGCCCGACAACAATCGCATCAAGCCCGCAGAGAGACCCAAGCTGATCCTTGAGCAGCATCAGACAGCCCAATGGCGTGCAGGACACGAGACCGGGCAGACCCGAGGCCAGATAGCCCGCGCTCAGAGGATGCAGGCCGTCGACATCTTTGGCGGGGTCAATCGCTTCGATCACCTGAAGGCTGTCGAGGTGGTCGGGCAGGGGGAGCTGAACGAGAATACCGTCCACCGCCTCATTGGCGTTCAATTCCGCGATGAGCGACATCAGTGTATCCTGCGTGGTCTCTGCGGGCAGGCTATGTTCGAAACTTTCCATGCCGAGCTTGCGGGCCATCAGGCCTTTGCTGCGGACATAGATTTCACTGGCCGGGTCAGAGCCGACCAGAACAACCGCAAGACCGGGCGCGCGGCCTGTCTTGTCAGTGAATGCAGCCGCTCCTGCAGCAATCCGATCCCCGAGACCTGCGGCAAAGGCCTTTCCGTCGATAATATGTGCCGTCATGGACGCACCTCCTTGAAAAGTCAAAAAGGGACCGGCCTGCCGGTCCCCTCCCGGACAGGGATTACGGAGTGAAGACGACGGTGCGGTTGTCATTCATCATGACACGACCTTCGAGGTGATATTTCACCGCACGGGCCAGAACGCGGGATTCGATGTCGCGACCTGTTGCGACGAAATCCTCGGCGGACATGGTGTGGGTGACGCGCTCGGTTTCCTGTTCGATGATCGGGCCTTCATCAAGATCTGGCGTCACATAATGCGCGGTCGCCCCGATGAGTTTGACGCCACGGTCATAGGCTTGGTGATAGGGCTTCGCGCCTTTGAAGGACGGCAAGAAGGAATGGTGAATGTTGATGATCATGCCGAAAAGCTGGTTGGACAGCGCGTTGGAAATCACCTGCATGTAGCGTGCAAGGATCACCAGTTCGGCCCCGGTTTCCTGAACGAGAGCGGCAAGTTTATCTTCCTGCTCGGTCTTGTTCTCTTTGTTCACCGGCCAGCAATGGAAGGGAATGCCTTCCTGATCGGCGACTTTGCGGGCGTCTTCGTGGTTGGACACGATGGCCGCCACTTCGGCGTCAAGCCAACCAGTTTTGATCTGGTACAAAAGGTGCAGCATCGCGTGGTCGAATTTCGACACCATGATGATGATCTTCGGCTTGCGCGTCTCATCCTCGACCTTGAGTTTGAGGCTAAACCGATCAACCGCCGGTTTCAGGGCCAGTTCGACACTGTCCTTGGTGACAGACTCGGGGAAAAGGCACGACATACGCAGGAAGAATTTGTTCGTCTTGCGATCCCAGAACTGGTTGGATTCAGCGAGGTTTGCCCCGCGGGAGGACATGGCCGCACTGATGGCGGCAACGATGCCCGGCTGGTCGTCACAGGCGACGCGCAGAATGTAGGAATTGGAGCTCATATGTGTGGTTCCGTTCATAAATGTCTGAGAGGCGCGCGTCACAGTTGACGCTCAAGCTCGGGCAGGATGTCGAAGAGATCGCCAACGATGCCATAATCCGCCACTTGGAAGATCGGGGCGTCTTCATCGGTGTTGATCGCCACGATGATTTTCGAATCTTTCATCCCTGCGAGGTGCTGGATTGCGCCGGAAATGCCGCAGGCAATGTAGAGATCGGGGGCGACAACCTTGCCGGTTTGACCAACCTGAAGATCGTTCGCCGCATAGCCCGCATCCACAGCGGCGCGGGACGCCCCCACAGCGGCACCGAGTTTGTCGGCCAAAGGTGTGATGACCTCGTTGAATTTCTCTTCAGACCCAAGAGCACGGCCACCGGACACGATGATCTTGGCGGAGTTCAGTTCCGGGCGATCGCTTTCCGTCTGGATGTTCTTGATGAAGGAGGACAAATCGCTGCCCTCTGAGGGCGCGTCGATGGAGCTGACCTCTGCGAAGCCGCCATCCGTTGCGGCGGCAAAGCCTGCGGTGCGCACGGTCAGAACCTTGGTCGCATCCGTGGATTGGACGACTTCGATGGCGTTGCCAGCATAGATTGGACGTTTGAACGTGTCGGCGGACACCACTTCGGTGACCTCGGACACCTGCATCACATCGAGCAGCGCCGCGACGCGCGGCAGCACGTTTTTGCCGTTGGTCGTGGCCGGGGCCAGAACGGTGTCATACTCAGGCGCAAGCGAAACGATGAGCGCTGCGGCGGCTTCGGCCAGACGCTGTTCGAGCGCCTCGCTTTCGGCCAACAAGACCTTGCGCACGCCGGTTAGTTTTGCCGCGGCTTCGGCGGCGGCAGACGCACCTTTGCCCGCGATCAAAATATCGACGTCGCCGCCGATTTGGGATGCAGCCGTCAGAGCCTTTGCGGTTTGCTCCGACAGGCTCGCATTGTCATGTTCTGCGAAAAGAAGAATAGCCATGTTGAAAGGTCCCTCTGGGTCAGATGACGTTGGCTTCGTTTTTGAGCTTGTCGATCAGCTCGGCGGCAGAGGACACTTTGATCCCCGCGTCGCGTTGCGTCGGCTCTTCGACGCGCAACACGTTCAACCGATGCTCGACTGTGACGCCATAATCGCCGGGGTCTTTTGTCTCGAGCGGCTTTTTCTTGGCCTTCATGATGTTCGGCAAAGAGGCATAGCGCGGCTCATTGAGGCGCAAATCGGCGGTCACGATGGCGGGGAGTTTGACCTCAATCGCTTGTAGGCCGTCGTCGACCTCGCGGGTGACTTTCGCGGAGCCATCGCCCAGCTCGATCTCGGAGGCAAATGTGGCCTGCGACCAGCCGAGAAGAGCAGAGAGCATCTGGCCGGTTTGGTTGGCGTCGTCGTCGATCGCCTGTTTGCCGAGGATCACCAATTCGGGGGCCACGTCCGCTACAACACCTTTGAGGAGTTTTGCGACGGTCAGCGGCTCAACAGGGCCGTCGACGGTGATCAGAATGGCACGGTCGGCACCCATGGCGAGCGCGGTGCGCAACACGTCTTGGGCCTGTGCCGGGCCAACGGATACGGCGATGATCTCATCCGCTTTGCCCGCTTCTTTCAGACGCACGGCCTCTTCGACGGCAATCTCGTCAAAGGGGTTCATGGACATTTTGACATTGGCGAGGTCGACACCGGAATTGTCCGCTTTGACGCGGATTTTCACATTATAGTCGACCACCCGTTTTACAGGAACGAGTACTTTCATGTTTCCCTCTTCTGTCGGCCCCGAAAAGCAAAGTCTTCGGGGTGGCCCTCACCTATGGCGAGGCCTTTGAATTATTTCCAAGATTGGGGAGCAGGGTGCCGAAGCGATGCTCCCGGTGGCGTTCCCAGTCTGGCCGGGTTTGCCATGCCGATCACCAGATCTTTGGCTATCTTTGGAGCGCAGGTGCAGCGGTGTTCGCAAACGTTCGGACAGACCGCCAGTGTCAGCGGTTGTTTGCGATCCTGTTGACCTGCCCTCCCGACATCACCTGTCGTTTTTCACCAAGAGACCCGGATTACGGCATCGTAAGGAGCAACATGACGACTTTTTGCGTCGAAAAATAGAATGTTTGCGTCAAAGCGAGATTATCGCTACGACAGATATATGGGGTTTCCTGTTTGGAGAGACAAAGATGACGACTCCGTCTTCACAAGACTCAGTTTCGCCACCGCGCACAACAAACTTGCGTGCGCTCAAGGCGAGAGGCGAGGGGCCGCGCCTGTCCGTCGGTTTTATCCTTGCGCGCCGCTTTACGCTCTGTGCCTTTGCCAATTTCGTCGATGTGCTGCGTCTTGCCGCCGATGATGGGGATCGCAGCCGTCCGATTCTCTGTGACTGGACTGTGTTGTCCGACACGATGGACCCTGTGCAATCGAGCTCTGGCATCACGGTCCAGCCGAAGGAGCGTTTGGGCGATCCGCGGCGGTTCGATTATATCGTCGTGGTGGGGGGGCTGATGGATGAAACCCCCAGTTTGGGGCAGGCCTATCACCGTTTTCTGCATCAGGCCGCCGATGCGGGCATTCCGTTGGTCGGGGTGTGCACCGGTGCCTTTTTCCTGCACCAGGTCGGGTTGCTCAACGGCTATCGCTGTTGCGTGAGCTGGTTTCATCATTCTGATTTTCTGGAGCAATTCGAAGGTCTCAGCCCTGTCGCGGATCAGATTTTCGTGGTCGATCGCGACCGCCTGACCTGTTCGGGTGGGGTGAGTTCGGCGCATTTGGCGGCCTATTTGGTGGACAAACATGTTGGCCGCTCACAGGCCAGCAAAAGCCTGCATATTATGATCATCGACGATGCGCTTCAGGCGGAAAAACCACAGCCGGGTCTGCCGCTTGATCTCAAAACACAGGACCCGATTGTTCAGCGCGCACTGTTGTTGATGCAGCAAAACATCGACACGCCGATCTCGGTTCAGGACGTCGCGCTACGGATGGGCAACAGCAAACGCCAGATTGAACGCCACTTTCGTTTGGCCCTGAACACGTCACCACAGGCGGCTTTTCTCGACATGCGATTGGATTTTGCCAAGCACTTGGTCGAGAAGACGCAAAAGTCGGTTGCACAGATCGCTGTGGACTGTGGTTTCTGCGATTCTTCGCATTTGAGTCGCATGTTTCGGCGCCGTTACGGTGATACGCCCCAGTCTTTTCGCCAATCGTCGTTCGTGGAAAATTAAAATTTAGCTGCACGGTTGGGCTTGATTGCTTTTAAGACATGCTGGGACGTCTCTTCGCCAATTGTCGTGATGATACCGTTATTGTGACGCATATCTACTCCCTGTGCAATTTCCATCTTCCAATACTCACCCCAATCTTCGCCGGCGGGCCTCATTGGCTCAGCACGGCTCAACAATAAAAAAACTCGGGGAGAGTTTGGGTCACGGTTGCATCAAGCGACAATGCGTTCGTGTCTTTCGAACATGTACAGAAAAGCTACGATGGCGAAACCCTCGTGGTGAAAGACCTCAACCTGCAACTGGCCAAGGGCGAGTTCCTGACCATGCTTGGACCGTCAGGCAGTGGCAAAACCACCTGTCTGATGATGTTGGCCGGGTTTGAAACGGCGACCCATGGCGAGATCCGCCTCGATGGTCAGCCGATCAATCAGGTGCCGCCGCACAAACGCGGCATCGGTATGGTGTTCCAGAACTACGCGCTTTTCCCGCATATGACGGTGGGTGAGAACCTTGCCTTTCCGCTTGAAGTGCGTGGCATGGGCAAATCCGAGCGGGAAACAAAGGTCAAACGCGCGCTTGATATGGTGCAGATGGGGGCCTTTGCCAATCGCCGCCCGGCCCAGCTTTCGGGCGGTCAGCAACAACGGATCGCATTGGCCCGCGCTTTGGTGTTTGACCCCAAGCTGGTGCTGATGGACGAACCGCTCGGCGCTCTCGACAAGCAGCTGCGCGAACATATGCAATTCGAGATCAAACACCTGCACGAGAGCCTCGGCATCACCGTCGTCTATGTGACCCACGACCAAGGCGAGGCGTTGACCATGTCGGATCGCGTCGCGGTGTTCAACGATGGCCGCATTCAACAGCTCGCACCACCGGCAGAACTCTATGAGCGCCCGGACAACAGTTTTGTTGCGGGTTTCATCGGCGAAAACAACAAGCTACCCGGCGTGATCGAAGAGCTGAACGGCGACCGTGCCGTTGTGTGTCTTGAGAATGGCGAACGGATTCATGCGACAGCGGTGAATGTCCGCGCAAAAGGCGAAAAGACTTTGGTGTCCATTCGTCCGGAACGTGTTGAATTCAAACCCGAACTGATCCCCGAAGGGTCTCACACCATCGACGCGGAAGTGCTCGAAGTGATTTACATGGGGGACATTTTGCGCACCCGCATGAAGGTGGCGGGCCATGATGAGTTCGTCTTGAAATGCCGCAACACCATTGACCAGGTTCCGTTGTCCCCCGGCCAACGCATTCGCATCGGTTGGAACCCCCTCGATGCACGCGCGCTGGACATGATCTGAGTTTTCTTCGCTTCGGTCAAACCGGAGCGAGGCAAGAGACGCGCGGCTTGAACCGCGCGAAAGTCCCGATCCAACATGGAGAGAAAAATGAACAAGAAGACTCTTTTCGCGCTGACCACGGCGCTTGGTGGCCTTGCGCTTCCGGCACTGGCCGATGACATCACCATCATGAGCTGGGGTGGGTCTTATTCTGCGGCGGAAACCGAGGCGTATTACAAACCCTTCACCGCAGAAACTGGCATTGGTATTGTGTCCGTCGATGCCGACAACCCCGCCACTCCGGTGAAAGCCCAAGTGGATGCGGGCAACGTGACCACCGACGTGGCGCTGTTCCTGGTTTCCGATGCCGTGCGCCTGTGTGACGAAGGTCAATTGATGCCGATTGATGCCTCGATGCTGCCTGATGGGGTCGATGGCACCCCGGCGATGGACGATTTCCTCGAAGGCACGCTGAGCGAATGCATGGTGCCGAACGACATCTATGCCACCGCCGTTGCGTTTGATGCGTCGCAATACGCAGAGGGCGCTGCTCCGACCTCCATCGCCGATTTCTTTGACATCGAGAAATTCCCCGGCAAACGCGGCGTTTTGAAAAGCCCGAAAGTGGTTCTGGAAATGGCGCTGATGGCCGATGGCGTTCCCGCCGCCGAGGTTTATGACGTGCTCGACACCGATGAGGGCGTGGACCGCGCTTTCGCGAAACTCGACACCATCAAGAATGACGCGATCTATTGGGAAGCGGGCGCACAGCCGCCGCAGCTTTTGGCCGATGGCGAAGTGGTGATGACCATGTCCTACAACGGCCGGATCTTCAACGCCGCCGTGAACGAAGGCAAACCTTTCGAAGTGCTCTGGGACGGCCAGGTATTTGAATGGGAAGGTTACGTGATCCCCGAAGGTGCCCCGAACGCAGAGGCTGCAATGGAGTACATCAAATTCGCGACCTCCAGCGCCTCTTCCGCTCGCTTCTCCGAACGCATCTCCTACGGCACGCCGCGTAAATCTGCGGCGCCGCTTGTGGGCAATGTCAACGGCACCGACATTCCGATGGCGCCGAACCTGCCGACCTACCCGGCGAACATGACCAACGCGTTGGCCTCTTCTGCGGATTTCTGGGTCGACCGTGAGACCGAGCTGGGAGAGCGTTTCAACGCGTGGCTTCTGTCCAACTGATCCGACACCGGATCGAAACCTTGCCGGAGGGCGTCTTTCCCCTCGTTCTCCGGCGAACTGGCGAAAGTGCTTTGAGCTCTTTCGCCGCACCGTGTTCTGACTCGGACGTCAACAAGTGGCCCCAAAATGGCGCGCCGCTTTGGCGCATAAAGCAAGATAGGAAAAAGGATGTCTGACGTCGCTTCTCAGTTGACCACCGCGGACGGGCGCCCACTCAAGGCCGCTTTGGCCACGGCACAGGCGCGGGCCAAACGCCGTGCCTTCTTTCTGGTCCTACCGTTGCTCGCATTCATTATGATTACATTCGCCGTGCCCATTGGCCAGATGTTGCAGCGCTCGGTGTACAATGACGGTTTTTCCCAGACCGCCCCAGCGCTCACGGCATGGTTCGCGGCCAACCCAAAAGGGACAGTGCCCGATGAGGCGGCCTATGCGGCTTTGGCCTCAGATCTCAACCTGATGAAAGAAACGCGTATGGCGGGGGATGCCGGCACTCGGATCAACTATGTTGTGTCTGGCACGCGCTCTCTCTTTACCAAATCGGCGCGCAAGGCCGCGGATTTTGAGCCGCCTTATATGGCCGCGCTGCTTGATATTGATGAGGATTGGCAAGACCCGCGTGTCTGGAATGCGATGCGGACCGCCTCCAACCCTTGGACGTTGGATTTTTACACCATCGCCTTTGACCGTGAACGCGATGCGGAGGGCAAACTCGTCAAAGTGAATGAGAACCAACGCATTTACTTCAAGCTCTACATCAAAACCTTTGTTGTTGCTGCGGTCATCACGGCGATCTGCCTGCTCTTGGCTTTCCCGGTCGCGCATTTGCTGGCAACCCTGCCGATGGCCAGAGCCAACCTGTTGATGATCCTCGTGCTGTTGCCATTCTGGACCTCGCTTCTGGTGCGAACGACAAGTTGGATTGTGCTGTTGCAAGGCCAAGGCGTCATCAACAGCATCCTTGTGTCGCTTGGTATCATTGGTGACGATGGCCGTATTCAGATGATCTACAACCAGACCGGCACGATTATTGCCATGGTGCATATCCTGTTGCCCTTCATGGTGTTGCCGCTCTATTCCGTGATGCGTGTGATCCCGCCGAGTTACACCCGCGCGGCCCGTAGCCTTGGCGCGACGAGCTGGACGACCTTCCGTCGTATTTATCTGCCGCAGACCATCCCCGGCATTGGGGCTGGCGTGCTCTTGGTCTTTATCCTCGCGGTTGGCTACTACATCACCCCGGCGTTGGTCGGCGGTGCGGATGGTCAGCTTTTCTCGAACATGGTGCAGTTCCACATGACCAAGGCGAATTGGTCCATGGCGGCGGCTCTGGCTACCATGCTTCTGGTCGGGGTTCTGGTGCTGTACTGGCTCTATGATCGCCTGATCGGCATCGACAAATTGAAACTCGGTTAAGGAGAGAGACTGATGGCCCTTCCGACCTATGCCTCCCCACTCGAACGCGCGTGGCATGCCACCTATCTGGTGATCTGCGTTCTGGTGTTCGTCTTCCTGATTTCGCCGATCCTTGTCATCGTCCCGTTGTCCTTCAATGCGGAGCCGTATTTCACCTACACGGAGAAAATGCTGAGCTTTGATGCCGAGGGCTATAGCATGCGCTGGTATGACTCGCTTTTGACCTCGGGGATGCAGGCCTCCGAAGCGGTGCGTGATGGGGCGTGGTGGTCCGATCTGTGGCACAATGCGGATTGGGTGAAAGCGGCGAAGAACTCCGTGATCATCGGCTTTTGGGCAACGATCCTGTCAACCGTTCTGGGCACATTGGCCGCACTTGGCCTGTCGCGCCCGGAAATGCCATGGCGGCGGACGATCATGGCCATCTTGATCAGTCCGATGATCGTGCCGATCATCATCGTTGCAACCGGGATGTTCTTTTTCTATTCGAACCCCTGCGCCATTTTCGGCGTTGAATGCGGTCGGTTGACCTCGACCTACACCGGCGTCGTTTTGGCCCATGCCGCTCTTGGCATTCCGTTTGTGATCATCACTGTAACGGCGACGCTGTCGGGTTTTGACCAGTCCCTGATCCGGGCTGCGGCAAGCCTGGGTGCCAATCCGCGCCGCACCTTCTTCAAAGTGGTGATGCCGCTGATCCTGCCGGGTGTGATTTCGGGCGGTCTCTTTGCCTTTGTCACCTCCTTTGACGAAGTGGTCGCCGTGCTGTTCATCGCGGGGCCCGATCAGCAAACCATCCCGCGTGAAATGTGGAGCGGCATTCGCGAACAGATCAGCCCCGCGATCCTTGCTGTGGCAACAATCCTTGTGGTGATCTCGATTGCGCTTTTGACCGTCGTGGAAATTCTGCGCCGCCGGTCTGAACGGCTGCGAGGGGTTGCTGCGCATTAAAGCGCATGTAGCAGCTATCTTGCCAAAGGCATCTGTCCTGATTGCGCGCCTTTCCGCTGGGAAGGGCGCGTTTTTACATCTGGCGCAAATGTCCTGCGCGTTTGCCTCATCTCTCCGCGCCTCGACCCGGCATGACACTGTCTGCTGAACGGACGCGCGTGCGGCAAGCCCGCAACGTGCAAAGGGTTGGCCCGCTCTGGGAGGACGGAGCGTTCGACCCTGTGACATGTGAAGTAAGAGGGCGGCCTAGCGCGCCCGCAATGGGAGGATATATCATGAGTTCCAACAGAGGTGTCGTCTACATGGGCCCCGGCAAGGTCGAGGTTCAGGACATTGCAGACCCGACCATGGCCGCGCCGGATGGGCGCAAGCTCGGTCACGCCGTGATCCTGAAAGTGGTTTCCACCAACATCTGTGGCTCCGACCAGCACATGGTGCGTGGCCGCACCACTGCGCCCGAGGGCCTTGTCCTTGGTCATGAGATCACCGGCGAAGTGATCGAAAAAGGTTCTGACGTCGAGATGCTTGAGATCGGCGACATCGTCTCCGTGCCGTTCAATGTCGCCTGTGGCCGGTGCCGGTGCTGTAAAGAACAGGACACGGGCGTTTGTCTTACCGTGAACCCTGAACGTGCAGGCGGGGCCTATGGCTACGTCGATATGGGTGGCTGGGTCGGCGGTCAGGCGCGTTACGTCATGGTGCCTTACGCGGATTTCAATCTTCTGAAGTTCCCGGATCGCGATCAAGCCCTCGACAAGATCACCGACCTGACGATGCTGTCCGACATTCTTCCGACGGGTTTCCACGGTGCGGTTCAGGCCGGTGTGGGCGTTGGTTCCGTCGTCTATGTCGCGGGCGCGGGTCCCGTTGGTTTGGCTGCGGCGGCCTCTGCCCAAGTGCTGGGTGCCGCTGTGGTTCTGATCGGTGATTTCAACAAAGAGCGTCTCGATCACGCCGCCAAGATGGGTTTTGTCCCGGTCGATTTGAACAAGGGCGATCGCCTTGGCGAGATGATTGCTGAGATCACGGGGAGCCCCGAAGTGGATGCCGCCATTGATGCCGTGGGCTTTGAAGCCCGTGGTCACACTGGCGGTGAACAACCCGCCATCGTGCTCAACCAGATGATGGAAATCACCCGCGTCGCAGGGTCCATCGGCATTCCCGGTCTTTACGTGACCGAAGATCCGGGCGCGGTGGACGAAGCCGCCAAAGTCGGCAGCTTGTCGTTGCGTTTCGGTCAGGGTTGGGCGAAAGCTCAGAGCTTTCACACCGGTCAGACTCCGGTGCTGAAATACAACCGTCAGCTTATGCAGGCGATCCTGCATGGTCGGTTGCCGATTGCGAAAATCGTGAATGCTCAGATCATTTCTCTGGAAGACGCCGCTGCGGGCTACGATGCCTTCGATCATGGGGCCGCGAAGAAATTCGTCCTCGACCCGCATGGCATGCTGAAAGCAAGCTGAGCCGGGTGCGATATGACACGAAAAGGGCGGCCCCATGGGTCGCCCTTTTTCGTGTGGGTTGAGCGAAAGAGGGACACAGAAAAACGCGCGAAGGCAAAGCTGCGCGCGTTTTGAGGTCTGTCACACCGGAAAGATCAGCACTCAGGCAAATTGACCGCGATGCCGCCGGTGGACGTCTCTTTGTATTTGAGGTTCATGTCGCGCCCGGTTTCCAACATCACCTGAATACAGTTGTCGAGCGGCATGAAATGCGTGCCGTCGCCGCGCAGGGACAGAGATGCCGCCGACACTGCCTTGATCGCGCCAAGCGCGTTGCGTTCGATGCAGGGCACCTGAACAAGCCCCGCCGCCGGGTCGCAGGTCATGCCAAGATGATGCTCCAATGCGATCTCGGCCGCGTTTTCCACCTGTGCGTTGGTGCCGCCCAACACCGCGCACAGTGCACCCGCCGCCATCGCCGCCGCAGATCCGACTTCGCCCTGACACCCAACTTCCGCACCGGAGATCGAGGCGTTGTGTTTGATCAACCCACCAATGGCCGCCGCGACCAACAAGAAATCGCGCAGTTTCGCGTCGGTTGCCCCGAGACAATGGTGGCGATAATAGCGCATGACCGCTGGGACCACGCCGGCCGCCCCGTTGGTGGGGGAGGTCACGACCCGGCCACCGGCGGCGTTTTCCTCGTTCACCGCCATGGCGTAAACGCTCATCCAGTCGTTGGCGACATGCGGCGCGGTGATGTTGAGACCTTGTTCGGCCTTCAGGGATTCATGGATGCCCTTGGCGCGGCGTTTGACGTTCAGCCCGCCGGGGAGGATGCCGTCTTGGGCAAGGCCACGGTCGATACATTCGTTCATGGTCGCGATGATCCGGTCGAGTTTCGGCTCCAGATCAGCACCATAGACTTTGCGCTCATTGGCGCGTTTCATTTCGGCAATGGTTTTGCCGGATGTGATGCCCATATCGAGCATCTCTTTGGCGGAGCCAAAGGGGTAGGGGAAGGCCCGTGCCGCTTTTTCGTCATGCAGGCTTTGAGTGCCGCTTTTCTGCGCAGCCAACTCTTCGGCGGTGACGACAAAGCCGCCACCAATGGAATAGAAGGTGCGGGTTTGATAGGCGTTACCCGCCTCGTCGAAGGCTTTCAGGATCAGCCCGTTGGCATGGCCTTCAAGCGGCGGACCCCAATCGAACACGAGATCCACGTCAGGATCGAAGGCAAGCGTGCCCAGACCGTCCAGATGAACGACCTTTTCGCGCCGGACCCGGTCTTCGATCTCGTCGATGGTGTTGGGGTCGAGGGTCTCTGGCGTATAGCCGCAAAACCCAAGAAGGACGGCGCGGTCCGTGGCGTGGCCCTTGCCGGTAAAGGCCAGGGAACCATGCAGACTGGCGCCGAGACGGTGAAGTTTGCCCGCGCCGGGAATATTGAAATTCCGGTCGTGGAGTTCTTCGATGAACCGCGCGGCGGCGACCATCGGCCCCATCGTGTGCGACGAAGAGGGCCCGATGCCGATTTTAAAAACGTCGAAGACAGACAGGAACATGGGTAGCCTTTCGCAAATCGGGGCCTGCGTGATCTACCACAGGCCCCAGAGGTCAATCAGGCGATCAAACTATGATCAACATGTGTTCGGGCTGTGCGGCAACCCCTGGGGGATGCCGCGTTTGGATTATGCGCCGTAGATCGGGAAATCGGCACAGAGTGTGCGCACTTCGGCGAGAACGGCGGCTTCGACAGCGGCGTCACCTTCGGGATTGTCCGACAAGGCGTCGAGCACACGCAGGATCAGCGACCCGATCTGTTCGAACTCGGCTTCTTTGAACCCACGCGTGGTGCCCGCAGAGGTCCCAAGACGCACGCCGGAGGTCACGAAAGGTTTTTCCGGGTCGTTCGGGATCGAGTTTTTGTTGCAGGTCAGGCCAGCCCGTTCCAAAGCGATCTCGGCCACTTTACCGGTGACGCCTTTGGGACGCAGATCAACAAGGACCATGTGGCAATCGGTGCCGCCAGAGACGATGCCCAGACCGCCGACTTTCAGAACATCGGCCAGAGCTTTCGCATTTTCGATCACTTGACCCGCATAATCCGCGAAGGACGGCTGAAGCGCCTCGCCAAAAGCCACGGCTTTCGCAGCGATGACATGCATCAGCGGACCGCCCTGGTTGCCCGGGAAGACGGCGGAGTTGAGTTTCTTCGCAATCGCTTCGTCATTCGACAGGATCACACCACCACGCGGACCGCGCAGCGTCTTGTGGGTGGTGGAGGTGGTCACATGCGCGTGCGGCACCGGGTTCGGGTATTTGCCGCCGGCGATCAGACCGGCGTAATGCGCCATGTCGACCATCAGATAGGCACCAACCTCGTCGGCGATCTTGCGGAAGCCTTCGAAGTCGATGACACGCGGGTAGGCAGACGCACCGGCCACGATCAGCTTCGGTTTGGTTTCAAGCGCTTTCTCGCGCACCTTTTCCATGTCGATCAGGTGGGTTTCGGGGTCGACCTCATAGGAGACAACATCGAACCATTTGCCGGACATGGTCACAGGAGACCCGTGGGTCAGGTGACCGCCGTGGGCCAGCGAAAGACCCATGATGCGGTCGCCCGGTTGAAGAAGGGCGAGGAACACCGCCTGGTTGGCCTGTGCGCCAGAGTGCGGCTGCACGTTGGCGTATTCGGCACCGAAGAGTTGCTTCAGCCGCTCGATGGCCAGAACTTCAACCTTGTCGACAAACTCACAGCCACCGTAGTAGCGCTTGCCGGCGTAGCCTTCGGCATATTTGTTGGTCAGAACGGAACCTTGTGCGGCCATCACGTCCGGGGACACGATGTTTTCGGATGCGATCAATTCGATCTGGGTTTGCTGACGGTCGAGTTCCTCGCCGATTGCGGCAGATACGGCGGCATCTGCGATCTCTGGTCTTTGCAGGCGGTCAAACATGCGGATGATCCTTCAGGTTCAGGCGAGTTCGGCGGCGAGTTCTTTCGCACCGGTCTCAAGGGTTGAGGCAAGGAAAGGGGCGAAGCTGTTCCAGACATCCATGCGGAAACTGGTTTCGGCATCGCGCCACAGAACGACGGTGGCACCGTCAAAAAGCGTGCGGCGGGCCTGACCCACCTTGATGGTGGATATGTCACGCGGACAGCCGATGCTCATCAGATCAACGGCTTTCGGGCCTTCGATCTGAAAAGTGATCTCGCGTCCGGTGATTTCGGTCATCGAATGCGGCAGAGACGGGGCGAGGGCCGCCAAAGCACCTTGCAGCTTTTCGATCTGATCGAGCGGCATGAGCAGGGTCCATTCATCGGGGCCGAGGCACACGAGCTCAATCCCGTCAGTTTTGGCGCAAATGCCGATTTGGGTCGGCAAGCTGACGCCAATGGCCTTGCCGATCGCCGCAAGATCGCCGCGCGCGCGCAGTGAAATCCGTCCGGTCATTGGGGTGACGGCCACATGGGCAGCGGCGGTATCCACCACGACGGACGGGGCCAGAGAAGAGAGAGGCTTGGACATGTCTGACCTCCAATCAGATTTTCAAACGAGCGTTTGCAGGATCGACAAAGACGGTCCCGGTGATTTTCGCGGCAATGGTCCGCTCGGGCATCGGGACATAAACCGTCTCACCCATTCTCGAATGGCCCCCTTCGACCAGGGCCAACGCGATCGGGTGACCCGTTGTGCCTTGGTGATAAGACGAGGTCACGTGACCGACCATTTTCATCGGGATGGGCTGGTTCGGATCAAAAACGATCTGCGCCCCCTCTTCGAGACAGGACTGGTCCTCGGTCACAAGGCCGACAAGCTGTTTGCGGTTCTCCGCAACAAGGTCCGGCCGCTTGAGCCCGCGCATCCCGACAAAGTCGGCTTTCTTGGTGCCAACCGCCCAACCCATCGCTGCGTCATAGGGGGTCACCGTACCGTCCGTGTCCTGGCCGACGATGATGTAGCCCTTTTCAGCGCGCAGCACGTGCATGGTTTCCGTCCCATAGGCGGTGATGTCATATGCCTGACCCGCCTCCCAAAGGGTTTCCCAAAGCGCGCGACCGTAAGGGGCGTGCACGTTGATCTCGAACCCGATTTCGCCGGTAAAACTCACGCGCCACAGACGGGCGGGATAGCCCGCAACCTCAACTTCGACGCAGGACATGTGCGGGAAATTGTCTTCGGTCAGGGCGAAATCCTTGACGAAGGGCTGAAGCAGTTTCGCGGCATTCGGGCCGTTCACCGCAACGGTGGACCATTGCTCCGTGGTCGAGGTGAGCCAGACATTCAGGTCGGGCCACTCCGTTTGGAGGTAGTCTTCCATCATGGTCAGAACCCGCGCAGCCCCACCGGTGGTGGTGGTCACGTGGAACCGATCGTCGGAAATGCGGGCGATCACACCATCGTCGCGAATATATCCGTCATCGCCCAAAAGAAGACCGTAACGGCACTTGCCCGGTGCGAGCTTCATGAACGGGTTTGTGTACATCCGGTTGACGAATTCCGCCGCATCGGGGCCGACCACTTCGATTTTGCCCAGCGTAGAGGCATCAAAGATGCCCACGGAGGCCCGCGTCGCCGCACATTCGCGCGCCACGGCTTGGTCCATGGTCTCACCCGCTTTCGGGAAATACCGCGCCCGGCGCCACTGGCCCACGGGTTCAAACACGGCCGCGTTTTCTTCGGCCCAACCATCGATCTGGGTCTTGCGGACCACTTCGAAATGATCGCCACGGTGATAGCCCGCAAAGGCCCCAAAAGTGGTTGGCGTGTAGGGCGGGCGGAAGGTCGTGAGACCCACCTGCGGTTGCTTTTTGCCCAAAGCGTCGGCGGCGATGTTCAGGCCGTTGATGTTGGACATCTTGCCCTGATCGGTTGCCATGCCGTTGGTGGTGTAGCGTTTCACATGCTCGATGGAGCGCATGCCTTCGCGGACGGCGAGACGCAGGTCTTTTGCGGTCACGTCGTTTTGGAAGTCGACAAAAGCTTTCGCTTTGCCCGCGCTGCGGTCGGTCGGCAATTCCCGCATGGTGATGCCTGTGCCAACGCGGTCGTCCGCGACGGTGTAGTCAGAGACCGTCGCCTCGACCCCCAGTTTGCTCAGAGCTTCGCCAACACGTACAGATCCGTCTTTGAGCGCGGCTTCGACGCCCCACAGCCCACGCGATGCGCCGGTGATGATGCAGTCTTCTGGCGTATCCTTGGGCAGGAATGTGGTCAGATCGTCATCCCACGTCAGGCTGCCCTTGGTGTGGGAGAACAGGTGCAGCGATGGGGTCCAGCCGCCAGACATCAAAAGCGCATCGCATTTGATCCACTGGCCGTTGCCGACATGGGTGCCGTTGACCGGGTTCACCCGCACCGTGTTGACGCGCAGACGGCCGCCAGTTGCCGTAACCGTATGGCCAAGTTTAACCGGAATGCCGCGGGTGCGGGCCTCGGCCTGAAGATCCTGACGGACCTGCGGCCGGGTGTCGACAATGGCCTGCACATAGGCGCCAGCCGCCTGAAGATCAAAAGCGGCGTACCATGCGCTGTCATGCGAGGTGACGACGACGGGGCTTTCCCCGACTTTGACGCCATAGCGATGCAGGTAGGTCTGCGCCGAACCAGCGAGCATCACGCCCGGACGGTCGTTGCCGTGGAACACCAACGGCTTTTCAAGCGCGCCCTGAGCCAAAACGACCTGTTTTGCACGCACCCGCCACATCCGCTCGCGCGGTGTGTCTGCGGGCAGAGTGGGCAGGTGGTCGGTCAGTTTCTCGACCATGCCGATCATGTTTTCGTGGTAGTAACCAATCGCCGTGGTCCGGGTCATCAGCTTGACACCGGCCTCTTTCAGGGTGGCCAACTCGTCTTCGAGCCAGGCCCATGCCGATTTGCCGTCGATCTTGGACTGCGGTTCGGACAAAAGCGTTCCGCCCATTTCCGAGTTCTCGTCCACCAACACGACCGACAGGCCCTTGCCCGCAGCTTCGCGTGCGGCGGCAATCCCGGCGGGCCCCGCGCCCACGATCAGCAAATCGCAGTAAAGATAGCGCGAGGCATAGGTGTCCGGGTCTTCTTCAGACGGCGAGACACCGAGACCGGCTGCGGCGCGAATGAACGGCTCATAGACCTTGTCCCAAAAGGACCGCGGCCACATGAAGGTTTTGTAGTAAAAACCCGCCGAAAACAGCATGTAAGCGGCGTCATTGACGGCACCCACGTCCCATTTCAGACTGGGGAACTTGTTTTGCGAATTGGTCTCCAGACCGTCCCAGATTTCCTGCACCGTGGCGCGGGTGTTCGGTTCGAACCGACCCGGTCCGCGACGTGTCCCGATCAGCGCGTTCGGCTCTTCGGATCCGGCGGCGATGGCCCCACGCGGACGGTGGTATTTGAACGATCGGCCCATCAGGTGCACGCCATGGGCGAGCAAGGCAGAGGCGACGGTGTCGCCCTTCAGACCTGTGTACGGTTTGCCGTCAAACGTGAAAACGACGGGTTGGGAGGCGTCGACGCGACCGCGTCCACGAAGGCGATGTTTGCTCATTTGCTGTCCTCCAGAAGCTTGGCCAAATCCGGGCGTGGTTCGCCAGCTTTGTAGGTGATGTAGAAACGGTCGGTGATCGTATTGCGCACCGCGTTGAAGAACCGGCCACAGCCATGGGCATGGCGCCAGCGTTCGAAATGCGGGCCTTTCACGTTGTCACGAATGAAAAGGAACGCGGCCCATTCTTCGTCTGTCTGCTCAGAGGGGGACTCTGGACGGACAATATGGGCTTCACCGGCATAGGTGAATTCCAGTTCGGGCAGGGTCTCGCCGCAATAGGGACAATGAATCTGAATCATTTTATGTCACTCCTTAGTGGGCCACGGCGGCGGCGGCGGCTTCGTCGATCAGCCGGCCGGTGCGGAAACGATCCAGCGTGAAAGGCGCGTTGATCGGGTGCGGTTCGTCTTTGGCCACGGTCCAGGCAAGCGTGTGGGCTGCGCCGGGCGTGGCTTTGAACCCGCCGGTGCCCCAGCCACAGTTGACGTAGAGGTTTTGCACCGGGGTCTTGCCGATGATCGCGGAACGATCCGGCGTGTTGTCTACAATCCCGCCCCATTTGCGCAACATGCGCATCCGGTTGAAGATGGGGAAGACCTCGGAAATTGCGGCAACCGTGTGCTCGATCAGAGGCAAACCACCACGCTGGGAATAAGACACGTATTGGTCGGTGCCGGAGCCGATCACCAATTCACCTTTGTCAGACTGGCTGCAATAGGCGTGCACGGCGTTCGACATCACCACACAGGGGAAGATCGGTTTGACCGGCTCGGAGACCAACGCCTGAAGTGGCGTGCTTTCAAGCGGCAGACGCACACCTGCGGTTTCCATAACCATGGAGTTGTGACCAGAGGCGGAGACGGCAACCTTTTTGGCTTTGATAAAGCCTTTTTCGGTTTCGACCCCGGCGACGGAGCCGTCAGGGTGCCGACGGATGGCGGTGACGGCACAGTTTTGAATGATATCCACGCCACGTTCGGCGGCCCCACGGGCATAGCCCCAAGCCACGGCGTCGTGACGGGCGGTCCCGGCGCGTTCTTGTAACGCACCACCCATCACCGGGTAGCGGGCATCGGGCGCGATGTTGATCGGCGGGCAGTAGTCTTTGCACTCTTGCGGAGTGAGCCAGCGGTTGTCCACACCGTTCAAACGGTTGGAATGCACGTGACGCTTAAAGCTCTGCACGTCATGCACCGTGTGGGCCAGCATCAGACAGCCGCGGTTGGAGTACATGACGTTGTAGTTCAGTTCCTGGCTCAGGTCCTGCCACAGATCCAGCGCGTGGTCGAACAGACGCGCGCTTTCGTCGTAGAGGTAGTTCGAGCGAATGATCGTGGTGTTCCGGCCCGTGTTGCCGCCGCCGAGCCAGCCTTTGTCGATCACGGCGACATTGGTGATGCCGTGCTGTTTGGCCAAATAGTAGGCGGCGCCAAGCCCGTGGCCACCAGCCCCGACGATGACGACGTCATATTCGGTTTTCGGCTGGGAGTCCGGCCATTGCTCGGTCCAGTTTTTGTGCCCGGTCAGGGCGTTTTTAACAAGGTTCAGTGCATTGAAGCGAGTCATCGTGCAACTTTCTCTCTGAGAGAAGGGATTGGACGATGATTGCGTCTTCAACGGGCGAATAATCGGATATTTGCGCCACACATAATGAAGGTATGCGTCATCGTCACGTTTTTGTCGTCTTCGTCGAAAATCCTAAGGGGCCGGCTCTGTTCTAATCCAGATACTGCATAGAATTTTGGCATAATCTCCCTTGGTTTTCTTGGTTTTTGACCACAAATGAGAGCGACTCGCGGCCTGCGCCCGAGGCGGGACACATTCAGCGAGAAAGATCTGTAGCGGGCCGTAATTCTGCGACGCAGCGGAGGTGCCCGATCCTGTTTGCAGGTGCCGCATTTGTTCTGTGATCGGCATGCGCATGATCTTAACGCTGGCGTAAGATTTCAATGCCGACATGATCCAGGCTGGCTTGGATCGGGGCCGAGGGTTTGCGCACAGTGACGCGCACAGAGCACACGGAGGTGAATTGGCTCAAAACCGCCTGCGCAATGCGTTCGCCCAGCGTTTCGATCAGGTTGAACGGGCCGCTGTCGGAGGTGGTTTGCGCCAGTCGGCACAGGGCATCGTAACAGGCTGTGAGGCTGTAATCATCGGCCTCACCCGCAGGGGCAAGATCGAGCTCACAGGCCAGATCAATGTAAAACCTTTGCCCGATGCGTTGTTCCTCGGGCATCACGCCGTGAAAGCCGTAGAGGCATAGATTGCTGATAAAAATCCGGTCGGACATGGGGGCCTCGGCGAAAGAGCAGGGGGAAATGAAAACGCCGCCGGCATATACATCCGGCGGCGAGAGAGGGGCTGGGGAAACGCCCGTTAGATCAGCGCGGTTCTGAGGCCAGGCCACGCCAGATGGCGACACACATGACCAAAAGCACCACGGTAAAGGGCAGACCCGTCGAGATCACCATGGACTGCAAAGTCCCAAGACCACCGGCTGAGAGCAGCAGAACGATGGCAATGACCCCTTCGAAAAGGCACCAGAACACACGCTGGGGTACGGGCGCATCCACCTTACCACCGGCGGCGATGGTGTCGATCACCAGAGACCCGGAGTCGGAGGAGGTCACGAAGAAGACGATGACCAGAATGATCCCGATGAAGGAGGTGATAGAGGTCCAAGGCATGGCGTCGAGCATGGTGAAGAGTTGCAATGGCAGAGCGGCTTCGGCCACGGCGGTGTAGCCGTCACGGACAACCTGGCTGATTGCGGAACCACCAAAGACGGACATCCAAGCCACACAGACGAGAGAGGGCACGAGAAGTACGGAGATGATGAATTCGCGCACGGTGCGACCACGGGAGACGCGGGCGATGAACATCCCCACGAACGGTGACCAGGAAATCCACCACGCCCAGTAGAAGGAGGTCCAGCCCTGAGCAAAGTTGACGTCTTCACGACCGATTGGGTTCGACAGCGCTGGCAGGTACTTGAGGTACGCGCCAAGGAAGTCGAGCATGTCAGTGGCCAATAGCAGGGTCGGCCCGGCGATGAGGACGAACGCCCAGAGCACGAAGGCGACGCCCATGTTGATCTCGGAGAGCAGTTTGACCCCGGCTTCGAGGCCGCGGATCACAGAGAACAGCGCGACCGCAGTGATGCCACAGATCAAGATCACCTGAGACGTGTCGCTGATCGGCATGCCGAAGAGTTTGTTGAAGCCAGAGTTTGCCTGAGCCGCTCCAAGCCCGAGAGACGTGGCGAGACCAAACAGGGTCGCGAACACGGCCAGAATGTCGATGACGTGACCCGGCCAGCCCCAGACGCGCTCCCCGAAGATCGGGTAGAAGGCGGAGCGGATCGTCAGTGGCAAGCCTTTGTTATAGGAGAACAGCGCAAGGCTCAGGGCCACGATGGCGTAGATCGCCCAAGGGTGCAGCGCCCAGTGGAAAATAGACGCAGCCATGCCGAGACGGATCGCTTCGGCTTCGTTGCCCATTGCGGCACCCAGTGGGGCCCAGTCAGTGCGGATGCCGTTTTCGCCAACGACGACGCCGCCCAGAGACGAGGAGAAGTGGCTCAGTGGTTCCGACACACCGTAGAACATCAAGCCGATGCCCATACCGGCCGCGAACAACATCGCGAACCAGCTTGTGTAGGTGAAATCGGGTTTGGCATCTGGGCCACCCAAACGGATTTTGCCATAGGGGCTGATGACAATCACAAGGCAAAGGATCACGAAAATATCCGCTGCGCCGATGAAGAACCAGTCGAAGCTTTTGGTTACGAAAGAAAACACCGCGCTGAACGTGCTGCCAGCCAGTTCGGGAAACAGCAGCGTGAAAACAACAAATGCGATGACAGTCAGAGCCGAAATCGGGAAAACCGGGTTGTGCAGGTCAAAGCCGAACGGCCCAAGAGAGCCTTCGATATTGTCCTGACCAATGTCGTAATCGGTGTCGATGGCACTCTCTGGTGGCGCCTCGTAGGGCGTTTGTTCAGAATCATTTGGGGCAGTCATGGATATCCCTCCATTGTCGGTTACGCGGGTACACCCCGCCGTTAGGTCTCTTGATGGACCTTTGTTCAAAATTTGCGGGCAGGCGTGTCATTTGGCGAACCGCAGACACGCATGACAAAAAGTGACGTGTTAGAGTTCGACCTCGACATCGGACAGCGGCGTCGAGCAGCAAATCAAAATTTTGCCCTGATCAATCTCGCGTTTGCGAATGCCACCACCGTGTTGCATGTCGACGTCTCCCGAGAGCAATTTTGACTTACAGGTGCCGCAAATGCCGCGCTGACAAGAGGACATCGGCAAAAGCCCTGCCTCTTTCGCCGCCGACAGGATGGTCATGCCGGGGCTGACCACGACGACATGTCCGGTCTTGGGGAAGCTGACGCGATAGGTTTCGCCGCTGATCTCGGGGGCAGAGGTCGGATCCTCAATGGTTCCCGCCGTTTCAGCCCCGAAATCAAAGCTTTCCTCGAAATACTGGTCCATATTGAACCCGGCGTCTTGGAGCATGGCGCGCACGCCCTCCATGAATCGCGCAGGACCACAGCAGAAGATTTTCCGCTCTTTGTAGTCCGAGGACATCATCGCAAGCATCTGTATGTTGAGCCGCCCGGTGTACCCGCTCCAGCTGTGATGTGCCGACGTGGTGTCGCAGGTGAACGCGAGGCGCAGCGTCGGGTTCTGGCTGGCCAGAAGCTCAAGTTCTTTGTGGAAAATAATGTCCGATGGGCTGCGTGCGGCATGAATGAAATGCAGATCATATGGCTCTGACAAATCACAAGCGGTGCGTGTCATCGACATCATCGGGGTGATGCCGCTGCCTGCGGAAATGAACAGGAGCTTCTCTTCTGCGTTGGCGTCGGTGGTGAAATCACCACTTGGACCCGCAACGTTGATTTCCTTGCCCGGCAGCATGTTGTCATGCAGCCAGTTTGAGCCCGGTCCACCAGGGACGCGTTTGACCGTGATCTCAATCCGGTAGGGGCGCGCGGCAGAGGCGGAAATCGTGTAGCTGCGCATGATCATACCGTCGACCGGCAATTCAAAGGTCATGTGCTGTCCGGGATAAAAACGGAAATCCCGCGGTTCGCGCGCCGAAAAGACGAAGGTCTTTACATCGTGGGTCTCCTGCCGGACCTGGCGGCAGACGAGAACATCGTCCACCTCCGGGTCCCACATCGGTACGCCCGTTGCCTCGGTCAGGTTTTCGTTGCTCGGCGCGCTCATTCTGCCGCTGCCGTGGTTTGGGTCTGATCGAAATACGCTTTCAAACGCCCGATGTACCATGCGGCGAAAGATTCAACATGCGGCTCGGTGAAGCGTGAATACGGCCCCGGTTGATACCCCGTTTGCGCGCTGCCCAGTTGCGCAAGGCGCACAAGATCGGCATCTTGTTGGTTGGTGTAGGTCCAGACCTGTGTGAGGTTGTCGAGGTTGTAATCCTGACCTTCGATCGCATCTTTATGCACCAGCCAAGTGGTCCGCACCAAGGTGCGATCCGCCGACAAGGGGACCACGGAGAAGGTGACGATGTGATCCGACATGAAGTGATGCCAAGAGTTCGGATGGGTCCAGAAACTCAGGCCGCCAAGTTTGGCATTGTCGAAGTTACCAAGAAGTTTCTTGGAGGCAATTTTCGTGTCGACAGTGTGGCTTTCGCCTTCCCACATCAACGGCAAACGCATGGTGCGGAACCCCGTGACATCGGACAGGTGTTCTTCTTCAGAGGAGGGTAGGCCGCATGCTTCCCATTTGGCGTGGTTGTCCCGAACATCCTGCGCGTATTTTTCAACATCGGCGGAGCGGCGTTCGTCCAACTCGTCGGGGGAGAAGCCAAAGCCGAATTCGGACAGCGGTACGGTCAACTGCGGGTGGTTGCCTTCGCAGTGGTAGCACTCGCGGTTGTTTTCCATCGTCAACTTCCAGTTGCCTTCTTCGATCAACTCAGATTGGAAAGCCACTTTGGTGTTTTTGATGTCATGCGGTGCGATGTATTTTTCCATCGTTTCCGCCATGCGGTCCATATCCGCCGGGGCGTCTTTGGCCAAACAGATAAAGATCAGGCCCGCGATAGAGCGCACATGTACTGTTCTCAGACCATGGCAGGATTTGTCGAACTCCTTGCCCATGTGCTCCGCCAGGATCAGTTCGCCATCCTCGTTATAGGTCCAGCCATGGTAGCGGCAGACGATGTTGCCGATGGTGGTGGATTTCTCATCCACAAGCTTGGCACCCCGGTGGCGACAGACGTTGTGGAACCCGCGGATGTCTTCATCATCACCACGCAGCAGCAACACGGAGACTTTGCCAATCTCGACCGTGATGCAATCGCCCGGCTCAGGCAGTTCCGGTTCGGTGCCCACAAAGATCCAGTGGTTGCCAAAGATCACCTCAATATCGAGGTCCAGAATGTCAGGGGAGTTGTAAAACGGCGCTTCAAGGCTTTGGTAAGCCGTACGGCGTTCGACCAGAGCGGGGATATTCAGGGGATCACGCATAATCATGGACCTCGGCTACAGTATATGGCTGGGAGAAGGGGGATCGACGGAGCACGTGTGCTGTGCGATCCGAATAAGAATTCAAAAGAGCGTTTGCGCCGCCCATTCTCTGGAAAACGTCGAGGCATAAGCCGGACACGAGAGAGGCGATTTGTCTCATCTCGAAGGAGAACGATGGCGAGTATGTATGACTATAGGAGCGTTGAGCGTGGCCCGCGCCAAGATTTCGCGTTGCAGGGACTGCAAAACGCTCTGCTTCCCCCGCCGCATGCAGGGTTGCCATCTGTCTGAACGTATAGGATCTGCGCATCGCGCAGGCTCCGGCAAGGGTTGTCCGCTGCACCCCATGTCTCCCTGTTTGTGGTGGCAGGTAACCTGCTCTTACGCTTCATCCCCGTTATCTTCGGGTGATCTCGGTATCATTTGAAAATAGTAAAAACGCGGGGAGAAGGGGTAAGTCAAATGGCCGGTACTTTTGCGACAGGGGGTGTCTGCGCCCTACATTTCTTTGAAAACCACGTTCTCTTTATGGCTCTAAAATAAGCAGGCTCTGGGGTGCGCAGCACTCCCTTTTCGTATTTATGTATTGTTCATCATATACGCATATGAAGCGCGAATCACGCGGATGAGACCCTAAGGCACACTCAGACTGTGCGCGCGTGTGTGGATATCATTCACGCGCGTCGACCTGCCGCACATTCGTGTTGCGCCATCCGCATGGAAACCAACCTTGCGGTCGAGGCGATGGGCCTGTTCTGGCCGACAGTGCGAGCACCCGTGGATGTTGGTTGGTCTGATAATGAAGATTATGTATTTTAAAATACGCAACTTGCGTCCAAATTGCCAATGCAATCCTGTGGTCTGTGGCGTGGTCTCAGCAACACATCTGCATGTGTAGATGCTGACGCAGTCCACATTGTCGTTGCAAACGTTTCACCTTCATCACATACGCGTTTTCATGGAGAACTGTTTTTTGAATATGAGAGCTTTGCGCGGTTTTTGGGCCGTCTGTCTCTCTATTCTGCTGACCGTTCAGATCAGCATCGCCTTTCAACCGGACGCCCGTGCGGATGTGATCCTGGCGGACTCCGAGGTCTTGCTGCAATTGTGCGGCACACCCGGCACTGCAAAAACGCTGATCTTTGACACCAACACCGGAACGGTTCGGGACGTTCCGACGCGCGATGGCACGCAAAGCGCGGAGTGTCCGTATTGCGTTGTTGGCGCGGCCTTTTTCGTGGCTGACATCACAGCGCCTTGCCGCACAAGCCAAGCGCGTAGCACCGACCTTCCCTTTTCAGTCGCTTCATTCGTCACCGCAACACGCCGCGACTTTAGCCGCAGCACCCGCGCGCCCCCTCTGTTTGTCTGATCTCCGAAACGGCCCACAAGGACCTTTCCGGCCCACGTGACCGATCTTTTCGGACCTCACGGACCAAGACAAAACACCTCCAGTTCCCACCAAATCTCGCAGAGGGATATACAAATATGACCGCCAAAATCACGGTGCGCCTCGGCGCGACCGCTCTTTTGATGAGCACCATCTCCACAGCGGCCTTTGCCCAAAATGCCGATCTCACCCTTGACCCGATCACCGTCAAAGACGTGCAAGCCATCGTCCAAGACGGGCAAAGCACGGCCTTTGACCCTGCTCTCTTGCCCGTGCCTGCGGGCCTTGATGGCGGCGCGCTTTTGTCCACCATCCCCGGCGTCTCAGCCAGCCGGATGGGCGGGCATGGTCTCGACATCATCATTCGCGGCATGCAAAAGAACCAGCTCAACATCATCGACGCAGGCAGCTTTACCTATGGTGGCTGTCCGAACCGGATGGACCCGCCAACCTCGATCGCGGCCTTTTATCGGGCGGATAACGTGATTGTCGAACGCGGCTATGCCAGCGTCACAAACGGTCCGGGCGGCTCTGGCGGCACGGTGCGCCTTGAACGCGCCGCGCCTGAGTTTGAAACGGGTCGTATTTTTAGCGGTTCTTTGGCTGTCGGGGCCAATTCAAACGGCCATGGCGCGTCGATTGCCGGAACGGTGGCCGTCGATCTGGGCCGCGGGTTTTACGCCGAGTTTTCCGGCGAGCGGAAACAATCCGACGATTACGAGGACGGGGATGGCCGCGACGTGCGCAGCGGTTTCACCCAGAAAAGCGCGGGCCTGACCTTTGGCTATGACAAGGATGGGGTCGATCTTGCGCTCGATATCGAAAAGGACCGCGCCGAGGATGTTAAATTTGCGGGCGCGCAAATGGACAGTCCGTTGTCGGAGACGATGACCTATCGTTTGCGTGGCGGTCTCGACATTGACATGGGCGCTCTGACGCGGATCGAAGGCGTGCTGTTCAGCTCCAATGTCGATCACACGATGGACAATTTTACGCTGCGCACCCCTGCGGCGATGAAGATGCTCGCGCCGACCACCTCCGACACCTATGGCGGCAAGATCGAGGGCCAGTTTGAATTTGGTCAGACCAAGGCCAAACTCGGCGTCGATTTCCAGTCGAACAATCGCCGTGCGCTTGGCTATTCCAGCATGGTGGGCATGCCGATCAACCTCGACAAACCGTCTTCGCTGAGCTGGCCCGATGTCACCATCGCCCAGCTTGGAATTTACGGCGAAACCGAAACGGCGCTCTCAGAGACCTCAACGCTCAAACTCGGCCTGCGCTATGACCATGTCCGCGCCAGTGCGGGTGAGGCGGATGTTGTTGTGGGCGGCACCACGGCCAATGACTACTACACGATGGTCTATGGCACCGATTTTGCAGAGGCCCGAACCGAAGACAATATCGGCGGTCTGATCCGGTTTGAACACGAGCTGTCCCCGGAGACCAAACTCTTTGCCGGGCTGTCGCGTTCGGTGCGCACCGCCGATACCAACGAACGTGCTTTTGCCCGCGGGATGATGGGCGTGCCCTCGTATGTCGGCAATCCCGACATCAATCCTGAGAAACACACCCAGTTCGACATCGGCCTCGAAAGGCAGACCGAAACCTACGGTTTCACCGCCACCGCCTTTTATGATCGGGTGTCTGATTACATCCTTCAGGATCACATCAGTTGGCCGGGTGCGATGAAAGGCGTGACCACCTATCGCAATATCAATGCCGAATTGGCCGGGGTCGAGCTTTCGGGGGAATGGAACTTGGGTCAGGTGCTTTTGGCCGGAGATATGAGCTACACCTATGGTGGCAATCGCTCCGATGGTGGGGCGCTTGGGCAAATCCCGCCCCTGCAAGGCACGATCAGTGCGACCTATGACGCCGACATCTGGCAGATCGGCGCACGCATCAATTGGGCGAGCAAGCAGGACCGGATTTATACCGTCCTCGATGCGGGTGAAACGGCGGGCTATGCGACGCTTGATGTCTTTGGGACCTATGCGCTCAACGAGGACGTGTCGCTTTTGGCCGGGATCGACAATCTGTTCGATAAATCCTATGCGACACACCTGAGCCGTTCAAACACCTTTGACACAACGGTCGAAAAGGTCAATGAACCGGGTCGCAACGTCTATGTTGCCGTGCAGATGCAATTCTGACCTTCGCGTTTCGGGCGTGCCGCCTGTGTGGCGCGCCCTCTTTGTTGAAAGGACATCACCATGGATGCTGAAAAACTGGGGTTTCTGATCGCGGGCGGTCCCGCCATTTGGGCGATCTCTGCGCTGTCCGTGATGACCGTCGCTTTGATCCTGTGGAAATGTTGGGATTTTGTCCGATCTGGTCTGTGGGTCGGCGGGCATGTCACCGAACAGGCCGTGCAGCTTTGGCAAGCGGGTGAGACGGATGAAGCCCGCGCCACCTTGGCCCAACGTCGCAGCGTGCGGGCCCGTCTGGCCTATCGCGCGATGCAGGTCCAAGCGGCCGAGCATTTGCCCGACGCCTTGGCGCGCGAAGAGGTCGAACGCACCGCACGCGGGTTGTTGAAACGGGCGGCCACGGGGCTGCGCGGTTTGGAACTTGCCGCCACCATCGGCCCGCTTTTGGGCCTTTTGGGCACTGTGATGGGGATGATCGCCGCGTTTCAGGCGTTGCAAACCGCAGGCGCGCGCGCCGATCCGGCGCAGCTTGCGGGCGGGATTTGGGAGGCTCTTCTGACCACCGCTGCCGGTATGGCCGTGGCGATCCCGGCGCAGATTGCGCTGACGTGGTTTGACACTGCGATTGACGGCGTGCGCCATGATTTGGAAGACATCGCAACGCGCATCTTCGTGCCGCTCCCCAAAGACACGATCGCCCCTGACGAGACCCGGCCATGAGTGCCTTTGCCTTTGCCCACCCACGCCGCACGCGTCGTCCCGATTTGACGCCGATGATTGATGTCGTGTTCTTGCTTTTGGTGTTTTTCATGTTGGTGTCACGCTTTGGCACCCATGGCGTCTTGCCCTTGACCCCCGCTGGGGGCGCGGCAACCGCGTCTTGGGAGGGTCCGCCGCGTGTGGTCGATCTCTATGCCAATGGCGACATCCGGCTCAACGGCGAAGAAGTCTTTGCCGAACATTTGTCAGGCTGGCTCCAGCCCTTGATGCCCACCCCGGACTCGGCGGTGATCATCCGCACCCATGACGCCGATCTGCAACGGCTTGTGGACACCGTTGATCACCTTTCAAAGGCCGGGATCACCCGTCTGATCGTGATGGAGTAACCCGTGAACCTGTCCGGCCCGCCAAGAAAACGCGTCACGACGGGGCTTTTGCCCATGATCAATGTCGTCTTTCTGTTGCTGATTTTCTTCCTGATTGCAGGTGAAATGCAACCGCCGGAACCGTTTGACATCACCCCGCCGGAGATCGCTGAAGCGCAGGAGGCCGAGGGGGTGTTTTCGCTATTCCTTGATCCAGCGGGCCAATTGGCCTTTCGCGATCTGGTCACCTCTTTCGAGGCCCGCCAAGCCATTCTGAGCGCGATTGACACGGACCGGCGCGCCGGATGTGACAGCGGCCAGTGCGACACCGTGGTGCTGATCCATGCCGACCAAAGCACCCCGGCGCATTTCGTCGCGCAATTGTTGCCACAACTGGGTGCGCTTGGGTTTGAACAGGTCAATCTGGTCACGTCGGGCCTTCGGTCATCCAAGGGGGAGCGGCCATGACGCGCGCGGTTGAGGCTTTGCTTTGTGTTGGTCTGTCGCTTGGGGCGCATGTTGCGTTGATGGGCATAGCGCCGCGCATGAGCGGGGCCGAAGCACAGGGCGATGCTGGCACGCAGCTGGTGAGCATGGCCGCCTCAACCGCAGCACTTGAGACCCTTGTCGAGCAATGGGATGGTTTTGCGCCGCCAGAGAGCCTGACCGAGATCGCGCCGCCCGCGAACCCGACAGAGGCTTTGGATCTGCCGCAAAGTGCCAACGCCTCCCCGATGGCTTTTGATGCGCCGCCGATGGCGATGACAAACCTCAGCCCGCTTGCGCCGCAAAGCCCCGATGTCGCGCCCCCAGAGGGGTCAGAACCGCCCAGGCCGCCGACGCCTCCTCCCCCGGCTGCGCCAAAATTCACCCCCGCGAAACCCGCACTCTCTCAGCCGGTGAAACGCCCAAATGCGACCCAATCGGAGGCGCAAAAAGCGGCGGGAGCAGGCGGGCAAACCGCACGCGGCACCAAAGGCACGTCACAGGGCGCCACCGCCGATGCCGGTCAGCGCAAACACGATCTCAGCGCATGGGGCGGCGGCATTCGTGCCGCAATTGAGCGCAAAAAACGCTACCCCTCTGCGGCGCGAGGAGCCAAAGGCAAGGTCGTCTTGCAGATTTCCGTGGCGCGCACAGGGGCACTGCGGAGCGTGTCCGTTGCGCGGTCTTCAGGCAATGCCCTGTTGGATCAAGCGGCACTCGCGGCCGTTCAAAGCATTGGCCAGTTTAAACCTGCGCCGCAGTCGCTGACACAAAACGCCTATTCATTTAGCCTGCAAATCAACTTTGCACCGCGCTAACGCCTGAGCTTCAATAGGGTCTTCAGCGCGGCAAATCTTATTCTTGACAAAAACAGTCGCCTTAAATACTTAAACCCAACAGACGCAAGCTCCCCTTTGGCAGCCAGCATTTTCAGGCACCTTGAGGGGATACTTATGATCACGCACACGAGCCTGCGGGCTCTTGTGACGGCTTTGGCTGTCACGCCCGCATTCGCCCTGCCGAGCTTTGCACAAGACGGCACAGGCACGTCCACCGATTTCACCACCGATTCACCCTATGGCGCGTTCATCGGAACCGTCACGCTGGGCGAAAGCCTGCGTGGTATTCAAACCGACACCGCGACCTCAGAGACCGAAATCTCGCAAGAGGAATTGGACGCGCGACAGGCCTCGACCTTGGCCGAATTGCTCGGCACCATCCCCGGCGTGACCCTGTCCAACGCGGCCAGCCCGCAAGGTTCCTCTATCAACATCCGCGGACTTGGCGCCGATGCGGGCACCTACGGGTCCAACACCAAAGTGTCCGTTGTGATCGATGGCGTGTCCAAGGGCCAAGAGGAACTTTACCGCCAAGGCAGCCTGTTGACGATGGAACCAGAGCTGTTCAAATCGGTGCGCGTGGTGCGTGGGCCCGGCGAAAGTTTTCGGTTTTCGGCTGGTGCCATCGGCGGCACAGTCGAAGCCCAAACCAAGGATGCGGCTGATTTTCTTGAGGATGGCGACAGTTTCGCGCTGCGCCAGAAACTCGCCTATGAGAGCAACGGCGACGGGGTGCTGAGCAGCACCATTCTGGCTTTTGCACCGGATGACAAACTCGATGTCTTGGCCTTTTACGGCTATCGTAAAAACGGCGATTACACTGACGGAACCGGCACAGAACAGGCCGATACGGGGTTTGAACTGCCCTCAGCGATGCTGAAACTCAAATATCGCGCGAGCGATGAGTTAAGTTTCACCGGATCGGTGTCCAAATCGCAAAACCGCCTCAAAGACGTTAGCTTTGATTACATCGGGTCTTCGTTTCCCGTCCGCGTCGATGCCGACATCGAGGACACCACCGCCTTTTTGGCGCTCGACTATAATCCGCTCTCGACCGACCTCGTGAATCTGACGGCGAAATTGACCTATTCGGACGAGTTGATTTCCAACGTCTCGGATACAACGTCTTCGGACATTTACAACGCCGACAACCGCACCAAAGGCCTGGCGTTTTCTGTCGAAAACACAGCGCTTTTTGCAACCGGCAGGGTCGATCATTCGGTCTTGACCGGGATCGAGATCGGCAAAAGAACCCGCACCTCAATCAGCGACACCGGCACCAACGCTGGGTCCACCCCCGGTGGTACGGATGAATATGTGGCGCTTTATGCCACTGATGAGATGACCTTTGGCGCGCTGACCTTAACCCCGCAACTGCGCTACGAGCATCAGACCCTGACCTCGCGCGACAACGAAGCCCCCTATCGCGGTGTTCCCGGCCCGGCAAATGGCACCACGTTCAAAAAGGACGCTTTGGTTGGGGCGCTTTCTGCCCGCTATGCCATCACCGACCGTTTCGCGGTCTTTGGCACGCTGGCCTATAACGAGAACTTGCCGATCTTGGACGATCTGCGCTCAGATTTGATCACGACTTCGGAAAAGGCCACAACCGTCGAAGTCGGCGTCTCCTATGATGCCTCCGATGTCTTCGGCGCGGGCGATCAGGTGCGGGCGAAACTGACCGGGTTCAAAACCCATGTTTGGGACAACACCACCTACACCACGGCCAGCTTTGCCTATGGCGATGTGATTGATCTCAAAGGGTTGGAATTCGAGGCCTCTTACGTCACCGGGGCCTATTACGTTGATTTCAACGCCTCGATGACACGCGGCGAATGGGGCACCGGCGAGGATTTCAACAATGCCCCGGCAGACACCGCACAATTGACGTTGGGCAAACGGATGTTTGACACGCAACTCACTCTCTCCACCGAAATTCTCCACGGATGGAGCAACTCCCGCACCACAGGCACAGACGGGGCCACGGCCCCAAGCGATAGCTACACGACCGTCGGTCTGAGCGCCGCCTATATCCCCAACAAGGGCTGGGCCGAAGGTGTCGCATTCCGCGCTTCCGTCGATAACCTCTTTGATGAGGATTACCGCCCCTATCTGAGCAGCCGCACGGCACCGGGGCGCACTGTCACGCTGTCTCTGACCAAAACTTTCTGATCAAATTTCTGATCTTTGCGCGCGTTGGCCCCTTTGCGGCCTCCAACGCGCGCCCTAAACGCACACTAGGACATTACACTATGACCCAACATCTCACCCCCTCCGACATTCGTAACGCCAAGGCTGATGCCACCAATATCCGGGACCGCGATCTCGCCGAAAAACTCGGCATTTCTGAGGCCCAATTGGTGGCCGCCTTCACCGGCACCCATGGTGCGCATCGTGTCACCCGCATTGCGCCTCACCCCGACGACGTCATGCCGCGCGTCACAGAGCTGGGCGAGGTGATGGCGCTGACCCGCAATGCGTCCTGCGTTCACGAACGCGTTGGCACGTTTCTGGAGTACCGCGCCGGGCCGCATGCCTCGATGGTGCTGGGGCCGGACATCGACACGCGCATTTTTCCCAAACATTGGGCCTTCGGCTTTGCCGTTGAAGTACCCACTGAGACCGGCAGCCGCAAATCGCTTCAGTTTTTTGATCACGCGGGTGATGCGTTGCAAAAAATCTATTTGCGTGACAGCTCGAACCATGCGGCTTGGGGGCCGCTGGTGTCCGATCTCGCCATCGCGGATCAAAGCGACACACTCCCCGTCGCCCCCCGTGCGCCGGTGCAAGGTGCAACGATGAATATGGACAAGCGCGACGTTTTGCTCAGCGAATGGGCCAAGATGAGCGACACGCATCAATTCAACCGGATCACCAGCAAACTCGGCATGAACCGCCTTGGCGCCTATCGCGCCGCTCTCGGCACCGCATGGGTGCGTCCGGTTGCGTCGGACCGTGTTGAACCTTTCCTGAATGCGGTGTCCAAGGCGGGCCAAAAGGTGATCCTGTTTGTGGGCAATCCCGGCAATATTCAGATCCATTGGGGCAAGCTTGAGACGATCAAAGTCATGGGGCCCTGGCTCAACGTGCTGGACCCGATGTTCAACCTGCATCTGCGCGCGGATCATGTGGCCGAGGTCTATGTGGTCGAAAAACCGACCAAACGCGGCCCGGCAATTTCGCTCGAAGCCTTTGATGACAAAGGCGATCTGATCTTCCAATGTTTCGGTCAGCGCGACGGTGACACCGATGATCTTGCCACATGGCACGGCATTCTGGCTGCCCTGCCGACCCGTGAGGAGGCCTTGGCATGAAGTCTACCTTTTTTGCCCTCGCGCTCGCGCTTCCCACAGCGGCCGCTGCGCAAAGCTATCCCGATGCGCAGGCCATTGTCGCGATTGGCGGGCCGGTGACGGAAACCATTTTCGCCCTTGGAGAAGGCGCACGGGTGATTGCCCGTGACACCACCTCGCTCTACCCCGAGGCCGTGACGGCACTGCCGGATGTTGGCTACATGCGCCAATTGTCGGCGGAGGGGGTGCTGTCCGTTGGTCCCGATCTGATTGTCACCCGCGACACGGCGGGACCGCCCGAGACGCTTGATCAACTGCGCGCGGCCTCGATCCCGGTGGTCAGCATCCATGACAGTTTCACCAAAGAGGCGGTTTTGGACAATGTGACAGCCATCGGTGCCGCGATTGGTGCAGAAGAGGCGGCGGCGACATTGCACGCCACAATTGCCACACAATTTGTGAACCTTGAGGCCTCTCTCGCCAAACAAACAGAGCGGCCCCGCATCCTGTTCATCCTCTCGAACCAAGCCGGGCGGCTCAACGTCGCGGGTGCGCAGACCGGCGCGAATGGCATCATCGAGATGGCGGGCGGTGAAAACGTCATGGCCGCTGCGTTCGACGGTTACAAGATCATGGGCGACGAGGCGCTGATCGAAGCCGCGCCGGATGTCGTGGTGATGATGACGGGCGAGGCGGATCACGAAGGCCGCGCCGACGAGATCTTTGCCCTGCCCGCTTTGGCGCAAAGTCCCGCCGCGGCTCACGGTCGGTTCGTCCAAATCGACCCTGCTGCGATGGGATTTGGCCCGCGCACCGCGCTCTTTGCGCAAAACTTGCATGACGCGCTTGTGGAAACGCCCTCCCCCAGCAAGGCGGCGGACTGATCCATGGCGTTTATGCCCTCGCGTCTCGCCCTACGCCGCCCCACCACAGCGCTTGCTGGGGATCGCCAAATGCGGGCGCTCGCCCTGCGTATGGCGTTGGGTCTCTCGTTGCTTTTGGTGATGTTGCTCAGTCTCGGTTGGGGCGCGGCCTCCGGCATTGACGTGCCCGGTGCCTTGGCCGCGAAAGCCGGGATCGGCACAGCCAGCCTGCGCGATATGGCCATCGTTTGGGACATTCGGATGCCCCGCATGGTCACGGGCGCGCTTGTTGGTGCGGCCTTGGCGGTGTCTGGCACCGTCATGCAGGGGCTGTTTCGTAATCCTTTGGCCGATCCCGGTCTTGTCGGTGTGAGCGCAGGCGCGGGGTTTGGAGCGGTGGCCGCCATCGTTTTGGGCGGGTTTCTTCCGGCCGCGATCCAAGCCGCCACGGGGGCCGCTCTCATTCCCTTCGCCGCGTTCTTGGGCGGTTGGGCGTCAACGCTTGTTCTCTATAAAATCGCCACACGCGGCGGGCACACCTCTGTTGCGACGATGCTTTTGGCGGGGATCGCCTTGGGCGCGCTCACCGGGGCGGTCACCGGATTCATCGTCTACCGCGCCAGTGATGATCAATTGCGGGATCTGACCTTTTGGGGCATGGGTTCGGTCGCAGGGGCCACTTGGGCCAAACTTTTGGCTGCCGGTCCCATCATCGTGCTGACCTTGATCAGCGCGCCGTTTCTGGCGCGTGCGCTGGATGCTTTGGCCTTGGGCGAACCCGTGGCCAAACACCTTGGTATTGATGTCCAGCGGATGAAACGTCTCGCCATTCTCAGCGTCGCAGCCTCGGTTGGGGCCTGTGTCGCGATCACGGGTGGCATCGGGTTTGTCGGCATCGTCGTGCCGCATCTGCTGCGTTTGGTGCAAGGCCCGGTGCACCGTCTGCTCCTGCCCAATGCCGCCATTTTGGGCGCGATTGTGGTGCTGTTGGCCGACATGATCAGCCGCACCGTTGTGGCCCCCGCAGAGCTTCCTATCGGGATTGTGACCGCCGTGTTGGGCGGGCCGTTCTTTTTGTGGATCTTGCTCAAAAACCGCGCGATTTTGGAGATGTAATCATGCTTGAGGCTCACAATATCACCGTCGCCTACGGTGCCCGCCGGGTTCTGGATGGGGTGGATTTCACCGCCAAAGCCGGGGAAATGACCGCCATCGTCGGCCCCAACGGATCAGGCAAAACCACCTTGCTCAAGGCCATCACCGGCGAGATCGGCGCAAGTGGTGTGACCCGTCTGGATGGGCAAAGCATCGCACAGATGTCTCCGGCTGACTTGGCCACGCGCCGCGCCGTATTGCCGCAATCGGGTCATGTCGCCTTTCCCTTTACGGTTTTGGAACTGGTGCGGCTGGGCTTAACACGCGGCTTTGCGAGCTCTAGCGCCACGGCACAAGACACCCTGCCCCATCAAGCCCTCGCGCGGGTGGGATTGAGCGGGTTTGAAGCCCGCTCGGTCCAAGAGCTGTCCGGCGGCGAGCGGCAACGGGTGCAATTGGCGCGGGTTTTATTGCAAATATGGGAACCCGTTTTGGACGACACGCCGCGGTGGTTGTTTCTCGATGAACCTGTCTCGGCGCTCGATATTGGGCATCAGTTGGTGGTCATGCAGATTGCCCATGATTTTGCCCAAATGGGCGGTGGGGTTGTCGCCGTCATGCATGATTTGAACCTCACCGCCATGTTTGCAGATCGGGTGACGCTGTTGGACCAAGGCCGGGTCAAAGGCGTCGGCACCCCAAAAGAGGTGTTCACCGATGCACATCTTTCGGCCTGTTACGGCTGTACTCTGCGCACCAACACGCCGCCGCCCTTTGGCGGGCCGTGGATTTTGCCACAAGCCGCCTCGCATCACCCCAATCACATCCGCACCTCCGCCGGTGCCCCTCACTCTTGATCTGATGGAGATGACATGATCTTCCCGCCAAACCGTTTGATCCCAATGACCTGCGCGCTTTGTCTGAGTGCGGGCGTTGCTGTCGCTTTTGACGCGCCTGTCGTCGAATTGAACACGGCCACAGCCGCGCAGGACGCCTGTCGATTGACCTTTACCGTGACCGCCCCTGCGGGTCTGAGCGCGCTTGAAACACAGACGGTGCTGTTCGACCAGGCGGGTGGCGTGCGCGCCTTTACCCTGTTTGATTTCGGCACCGTGCCCGAGGGCGGGTTGCGGGTGCGGCAATTCGATATACCGCAAACCCGTTGTGACGATGTGGGCATGATCTTGTTCAACAGTGTCGAGACCTGCACCACCTTTGCCGGCAACGCCTGTGGGGGGGATATTTCCTTCACCTCGCGCAGTGACACGATGGAGGTGCAACAATGATGTCCCACGCTCTGCTTCGTTTGTCCGAGCTGATTGACTTGGGCGGGCCGGTTGTGGCCCTTTTGATCGGGTTTTCCGTGCTCGCGCTGGCCTGTGTCCTGTGGAAAGCGCTGGTGTTTTACGTCAACGGCATCGGCGCGCAGGTGTCACGTGGATTTGGTCGCGACATTGTGGTTCAGACCCAAACCGCCAAACGATCCGGGCGGACCGAGGCCGATATTCGCGCCCGCGCAACCGCGCGGATGGAGCGGGATTTCGAACGGGTCGGGCGGGGTCTGCGCCTGTTGGATGTCATCGCGCAGGTGGCCCCGCTGCTTGGGCTTTTTGGCACGGTTTTGGGCATGATCACCGCCTTTCAAACTCTGCAATCGGCGGGCGGCACAGCCGATCCTGCGGTGCTTGCAGGCGGGATTTGGGTCGCTTTGGTGACCACGGCGGCGGGTCTGATCGTGGCGATGCCGACCTCGATGGCGCTGTCGTGGTTTGATGGTTGTCTGGAGCGACATGAGCGCGCGTTGCGGGACGCGCTTGAGGAGGTTTTGATGCCCAACATGTACGACACGTCCGCCTTATCCGAGCGCCCGATGGAGCCGGTCCATGCCGGGTAATCCGCGCGCGTCACGGGGGCGGCTTTCGCTCACCTCGCTGATCGACGTGATCTTTCTGCTGCTGTTGTTTTTCATGCTGTCCTCGACATTTTCGAAATTTGGTGAGGTGAATTTGACCGTCTCCGGCGGCGCGGCGTCACCCGATTTCGACGACACTCCCGTGGTCTTTGCCCGGCTCGATGCCGGTGGTGTTTTGATCAACGGCCGTAGAGCGGCATTGGCCGATGTCAGTGCTGCCGTTGATCCGTTTCGCCGTGACGGCCACGCCCGCCTGTTGTTGTCGGTGTCAAAAGACGCCGACGCGCAGGGGTTTGTCGACGTGGTCCATGTGTTGAGTGCCCTGCCCAACACAAGATTTGCTGTTTTGGAGTGAACCATGCGTCGCCTGTCCACCCGCCGCACGTCTCGCACAGAGCCGACATTGCCGCTGATCAATGTCGTGTTCTTGATGCTGATCTTTTTCCTCGTGGCGGCACAGGTCGCTCGCCCCCTGCCCTCGGAGGTCACATTGGTGCGCACCGATGATCCCGATGTGGTGCCGCCGCCTGATGCCTTGGTGCTGATGCAGGACGGTTCCTTGATGTGGCGCGGGACAGCGACGACGGTCGAGGCCTTTGTGACGGCGACCACGGCTGACACATCAGCACCCTCTGGCGGCTTGCGCATTTTGCCCGATGCCCGCGTGCCCGCGCAGACCTTGGTGGCTTTGGCGCGCGACATCGCCATCGCAGGTGGCGGTACAGACGTCCGGCTGATGACCGAAAGGGCTGTGCCATGAAAAAAACTTGGTTTTTGGGCGCGCTTTGTGTCTCTGTCGGAGCGCATGTCTTTGTCGCCGGTTGGATGCCCGCCGCACCCGCGCCGATTTTGGATGGTGGCGCGGTGGCGGGTGAGGTGGCGCTTGGGTTGGGGTTCGAAGACTTGGTCGCAGGTTCCGTGCATCCGGTTGTTCCGATGGAAACGCCGCCGGTTGTCGCGCCTCACACCCCCGAAACCGCGCGCCCTGATCCACGTTCTGCGACCGCCGCGCCGGTGCCGCCCAAAGCGCGTGTGCCCGACAGTCCGCGTGTGACAGCACAAGCCCCACAGGAGCGCATAACCGCGCAAGCACCGCCACCAAAATCACCACCAAAACCCGCTGCGAAAACAACAACGCAACCGCCCGCCACATCTGGCAATGCCGAAACACATGCCAAAAAAGGCGCAGCAACGGCAACGCCGGGCGGCACAAAAGCACAGGCATCGCAAAAACCCGTCAAATCCACGGCATCGACCGCCGGAGATGGGGCCGTTCGGTCCTATCAAAGTCAGATTTTGCGCAAAATCGCGCGGGTGCCAAAACGTTCTGCGGGCGCGCGGGGCAAAGCGATGGTGGGTCTGACCATCACCGCCTCGGGTAGGATTTCAAACGTGGCGATTGTGCAAAGTTCGGGCCACGCCGGGATCGACAAAGTCGCGCTTGCCCAAGTCCAACGCGCTGGCCCGTTTGCACCGACACCAACAGGACAACCGATCAAATTTGTCGTGCGCTTCGAGAGCAAAGGCTGAGCCGGACTCTTTTGAGGGACCAGACAAAGGTATGCCGCTACCAGTCGTAAAGCTCGATCTTACGCGCCACGATCTCATAGCCAATCTCGGCGATCTCCGTCGATTGCAACCGGGCGCTCAGCCGGCCGTAGACCCATATCGCATCCAACAGCTTGTCCAAGGGCCAGGGCGTTTGTGAGGTCACATAGACCAACTGATTTGCCGGTGGTGGCGGCACGTGGATGCAAGCACCCGTATAGGGTGCCAAGATAAATGCGCTCACGCCCTCTGCTCCGATCTCCAACGGAACGATGTAGCCCGGCAATTTGACCGATGCGCCATCCAGCGCCGTGTTCAACTTGGTCGCGTTCTCGTCAAAGATTGGGTTCCATGTGTCGTTTTTCTCATCAAGCGCGCCTTCGCCGATGATTTCGGAATAGGGCACGCCGGGCGGGATCAGCTCCTCCCAGGTGAGGTCCTGAAACGGCATGGCAAATGCCATACGCGGGAGCGCAGCGGTTGCGAGGGCAAGACAGCCGAACTGTCTGCGCGTGAGGGGGAGCTGTGTTTTCATATCCGCACCATCATGCCATCGGCGAGCGACAAGCGATAGGCCCTCAGCGCCGGAATAAGGCTGGTGAGCGCCGCCGCGCCGATCACGACACCAAGCGCCAAGAGGTCGCGCAGCGAAGGTGGCTCAATCGGCAACCAAATCCCAAAGGCGGCGTCCACCCAAGGCTGTCCAATCACCAGGCCGAGGTACAAAAACCCGAGGCCAAGCAAAGCCGCCACCACCGCCATCAGCGTCGCCTCAAGCACCAGAAGGCCCAAAATGGTGCTGGGCCGCGCCCCCATTGCGCGCCAAATCGCCATTTCTCGTCTGCGCTCATTGAGGCTTGAGAAAATCATCGCCATCATGCCGATCAGTGCCGTCACCACCACCATCGCGGACACGCCGATCAGGGCGGTTTCGGCCACCCCGACGATTTGCCAAAGTTCCTGAAGCGCCACTCCCGGTAGAACGGCCAACACAGGTTCCTCGGGATAGTCGTTGACCCAGCGTTGCAGGCCAAAAACCTGTAACCGAGACTTGACCCCAACCAAGGCCGCCGTGATTGCCGTGGGCGTCAGATCCATGTCGCGAATGACCTCGCGCGGCGTGGTTTGACCGGACTTCGCGCCCGTTTGCCAATCGACATGGATGGCCTCAATCGCCTCAAGGCTGACGATCACCGTTCGGTCCACGGGCGTCCCGGTTTTGGCGATGATGCCCGCAATCCGAAACGGTTGATCGTCATGGGCGGTAAAGGAGGCAAGCCCATGCGACACGATGATCGGATCGCCGACAGAATAGCCCAAACTGGCGGCCACATCGGCACCGATGACCGCATCGTAAAGGTCTTCAAGCCCGTGCCCCACGGGGATCTCCAGTGCCCGCCCACCGCGATATTTGTAATGTTCAAAAAACCCCGATGTTGTGCCCATGACGCGAAACTGACGATGGCTGTCCCCCAATGAGATTGGCACGATCCAATCCACCTCGGGGCGGGCTTTGATGTCTTGATAACTTTCCCAAGTGACGTTGTTGGTGGCATTGCCGATGCGAAAAACGGAATAGAGCAAAAGCTGTACCGACCCGGAGCGCGCCCCGACAATCAGGTCCGTGCCCGAGATCGTGTCGGCAAAACTGGCGCGTGCGCTGGTGCGGATTTTCTCCACACCAAGGAAAAGCGCCACCGAAAGCGCGATGGCCAAAATCGTCATGCCAACCGTGAGGGCGCGCGCGCGCAAAGACCCGATGGCCAGACGCAAAATCATGCTGCGCTCCTTTCCGTGTTCACAAGATCGGCAAGGTGGAGCACCCGGTCAAACCGCGGGGCGAGCCGTTCATCATGGCTGACCATCAACAACGACGACTGCGCCTCGGTTGTGCGGTCAAACAACAGGCGGAGAAAACTGTCTTGGGTTGCGGCATCGAGCGCCGAGGTGGGTTCGTCAGCGACGATCAAAGGTGGTGCACCGATCAGGGCGCGCGCCACCGCGACGCGTTGTTGCTGACCCACACTCAACCGCCCCGCTTGGATGTGCAAAACATCGCCCGGCAGGCCAAGAGCTGTGCACAGCCGGGCGGCTTCTGTCACCGCGACCCCGGCGCGGGTCCGCCGTTTGGGCGCAAAGCGCAGCGGCAAGAGGATGTTGTCGATGACCGTCGCGTAGGGCAGCAAATTGAACTGCTGAAAGATCACGCCGATCTGTTCGACCCGGAACCGGTCGCGGCCGCCCGTACCTAAGGTGCCAAGATCGGTGCCGCCGACCAAGACCCTACCCCGCGTGGCGGGGACGATGCCGCAGATCAGAGACAGAAGCGTGGATTTCCCCGACCCGCTGGCCCCGAGCAGCAAAACCCGTTCACTTGGCGCCACCACAAAGGCCGGACATGTCAAAGAAAACCCGCCCTGCCCCGGCCAGGTAAAGGCAACATCATCAAGAGCAAGGGCGGGTGTCGTCATGTTTAGTCCAATGTCAATTCAGCGGTCGAACGGTCGATTTCCGCCGCGCCTGCGCCATGGGCGGTGATATAGCGTGCCTCAATCTCTTGTGCATTTTCAAACCGCTCGAAGAAGGGGAAGCCAAGGGTGGTGAGCTTTTCGGGGTGGCTACAGGCAAAGATGTAGCGTGCGTGGAATTCGCTATGTGCTCCGGCCTGCGTGTGATCGTGGCCCTCTCCCTCATCATGGCTATGCGCATCGGTCGCCTCGTCGTGGTCATGGTCGTGATCGTTGTCGCCCGCGTGAAGATGGGCCAACACTTCGGTCACCCGACAGTCCGCAGCCTGAGGCAATGATATGACATTTTCCGGCAGCAATATTGCCCGGATCGCTGCCTCGACTTTATCCTTATCCGCATCCGTTTTGGCGGCGTATTCAAAGCCGACAAGATCCATACCGGGGGACATAAGGTTCATCTCGACGATCGTGCCTTCAACGGCCAAATCCAACGTGCTGACGCCATGGACATGGGCGTCCAGTTCGCGGGTCTCTTGCGCCCAAAGCGGTGTGGCGGTGAGGGCGACCATAAGGGCAAGGCGGGTGGGTTTCATAAAGGGTCCTTTCGGCGTTATATAAGTCAAAATATGGCGGTTATTGCAACGCAGATGCGGTCTGGCGTTTGGGCGGCGCTTCGGTGTGGCGCACCGGCATGCCTAACGGCAGGATGGTGTCGGCGGTGGTGCGGATCAGCGCCGCATCATGGCTGACCAACATAAGGGCCACGCCGTCTTGCTCGGCGGTCTCCATCAAAAGTGCGATCACTTTGGCTTGGGTGATCGGGTCCAGTCTTGAGGTTGGCTCATCCGCGAACAGAAACGCGGGTTTGCGCAATAACACCCGCAACAACGACAGGCGCTGAAGTTCGCCGCCCGACACCGCGTCGGGTCTGCGCCGCAACAGGCTGGGGTCCAGCCCGAGACGGTCCATCAGGGCGTCGATCTGCTGCGTTCGTCCGCCGATCAGCGTCACCATATCCATCATCGTGTTGCCAATCGTGCGTTTGCGGGGAAAGCCTGCGACCGGGTCTTGGTACAGCTTTTGAAAGGCGTGAGGCCGAACATCAGGGCGCCGCAAAATAGCCCCCTCCGTTGGCGCAACCAGCCCAAGGATTGCGTCCCCGAGCGAGGATTTTCCGCATCCCGAAGGCCCGGTAACGCCGAATATTTCCCCCGGTTTGATGTCTAACGTGACGCGCTGAAACAGGGTTTGTTCGCCGCGCACCACGGTCAAATCGCGCAGACTTACGACAGGGTCGTGGGACTTGATTCCTGAGCGTCGTTGCGGCCAGTTTTCGGGATCGGCGGCGAAAAGTTCCTTGGTGTAGTTGGCTTGCGGCGCGGCAAAGACGCGCTCTGTTGTACCGCTTTCTACGACCTCGCCTGCGCGTAAAACAATCATTTTCCCGCCGATCTGACGCGCCAGAGCTAGGTCATGGGTGATCACCATCAATCCGCCAGTCTGGCCCATTTCATTCAGCAAAAGCTGTGCCACCTCGTCGCGACGCGCGGCGTCCAATCCCTTGGTGGGTTCATCTGCAATCACAATCCGCGCGCCGCCTGCCCGCGCTGCGGCAATCGCCACGCGCTGTGCCATGCCGCCGGACAGTTCATGCGGAAACCGCCCCCCGGCCCCGGCCAGACCCAGCGCAGAGAGATCGGTGTTCGCGCGAGACAGGGCCTCGGATGCGCTGAGACCGCGGACCAACCGATGTGCCTCTGCAATCTGACCCTGTGCGCGCATCAGCGGATCAAGCGACAGCCAAGGCTCCTGTGGCAACACGCCGATGGCACGGCCCCAAAGGCCGCGAAACTGATCCGGAGCGGCGGCATTGAGGATATGTGCCCCGATGGCAACGCGCCCCTTGGCGCTCAGGCCTTCGGATAGCGTCCCCATAAGCGCTTGCGCAATCAGGCTTTTGCCCGACCCGGTTTCGCCCAGAATGACCAAGGGCTCGCCGGGATCAAGATGCAGCGATAGCTGCGCCACAAGCGGGGTGTTTCCATCGCGCACAGAATTGCGCACGCAGAGGTCTTCGGCACTCAAAAGGCTCATGTTGCGCGGCTCCCGGCCATAAGGGTGAGGCCCAAAAGCAGGGCAAAGCTCGCTACAACCGGCGAGAGCAACGCCAGCGGTGCTTCGCGCCAATAGGGCAATAATTCGACCATCATCAGACCGAGTTCCGGCGTTGGTGCGCGCATGCCCACATGGACAAACCCGAGGGCTGCAATGGCCATGATCGCCGTGGCGGTGCCAAAAGCGGCGGCTGTCAACATCATCGGTGCGATTTCTGGCCAGATGTGAACCCGAAAGAGGTAGACGGGGCCGAAGCCCAGCAACCGCGAGGCTTGCACGGCAGGGGAGGCCAAGGTGTCGCGCGTGGCGGCGCGGGTGAGCCGAAAGAATTCGACCCAAAGCACCAGCGACAGCCCAAGCCAAAACCCCAATGCGGTTGCGGGCACCATGGCGAGAATGATCAAGACCAAAAGCAAACCCGGCAGGGCCAAAAGCGCGTCGGCCAGCATCGACAAAATCCGATCAACCCAGCCGCCTTTGGCCGCCGCAAGCGTGCCAAGGACAAGTCCCAAAGCCCCCGCCGTGGCCACCGCCGCCAAGGCGATCAGTGGCGACAGGCGCAGAGCATGGGCCAAACGGTGAAACACGGAGCGGCCAAGGTGATCATAGCCCAAGGGGGCCGAGGCGTCGGGACCTGAGAGGGCCTCGATCAAGGACTGTGCCAAAGGATCACCCGGAACGACCCATGGACCCAGAAAGGCCAGCAGAGCGACCCCCAAGACGAGACTTGCACCAATGCTGCGTGACAGCGGCAAAGCCGCACGACGCGGCGCGGAAAGATCAACCACGCTCATGCCGGCACCCTCGGATCAAGTCGCCGTACCGCGAGATCAATCGCGGTATTGACGAGGACAAAACCAAGCCCCAGCACCAGCGCCGTGCCCTGAACCATCGGAACGTCGCGCGAGAAAATGGCATGGACCAGCGCGTGACCGATCCCGGGCCAGCCAAAGATCGATTCGACGATGATCACGCCTTCGACGAGCGTCACGAATTGCAGGCCCAGATAGGTGATCAACGGCATCGAGACATGACGCAGCCCGTGGCGCAGCAGGGTTTCGCGCTCAGACAGGCCTTTCCACTGGGCAAACCGCCAAAACGGCATATCCGCGATCCGAGCCATCGCATCGCGGGTGATCCGGGCATTCACAGCGGCCAGTCCAAGCGCAAGCGTCAGGCTCGGGAGGATGAAATGGCGCAGATCACCATGGCCCGCAGCGGGCAACCAACGCAGTTGCACCGCAAGGATCACGATCAGCACCAGCGCCAATAGAAACTGCGGCATGGCCTTGATCCCGGTTGAGGTGATCAGCAAGACACGGTCCAAAAGCCCGCCGGGCCGCAAACCCGCGATCACGCCCAAAGGCGGTCCGATCAACAGCGACAGCAAAAGGGCCGCGCCCGCCAGAGAGGTCGACGCACCAAGTTGATGCGTGATCTCCTCCATCACTGGCCGTCCCGACACGAGGGAGGTGCCAAAATCAAACCGCACCAAATCGCCCAGCCAGTGTAAAAATGCCGGAAACGCTGGGCCATCAAGGGCCAGTTCTGCACGCACGGCGTCGGCGCTTGCGGCATCGACATTGTCATAGCCATAGCGTCCCGCCGCGATCCGCCACGCCGCGTCTCCGGGCAGGCTGCGCATCATCATGAAGGTCGCTGTGCCAATCAGAAGCGCAACCATGAGCGCCTGAATCAGCCGCGTTACCACCGCGTTCATTGCGCCCACCGCATGTTTTGCAGGCCAAAGGAGCGCTCATAGGGATCAATGGTTGCGCCTTCGACCCGGTCAGAGACGGCAAGTGTGAGTTGATACCATGCGACCGGAATGATCGGCAGGTCGGCGTGCAAAATGGCCGCTGCCGCCCTGCGGTCCTCAGTGCTCTCTTCGCCGCGCGCGATCGCCCGCACCAGGCTGGCAAACTCTGCATTGTGCCAATTCATCGCGCCCCAATCACCATTGTCGACATAATCGGACAGCACGGTGCCAATCGGGTCCGGGATCAGAGAAAAATTGCGGGCGATGAGGCCGAGATCAAGGGACCCGCTTTGATGTCCGGCGGGAATTTCAGAGGAATTGGTGGTGTTGATCGTCACATCGACGCCAATGGCACGGAATTGTTGTTCCAACACGGCGGCAATCAAAGGCAGTTCAGGGCGATCCGCATAGGTGGTCAATGTCAGGGCGAATCTTGCGCCGTCACGGGTCAAAATGCCGTCTTCCCCCGGCACCCAGCCCAAATCTGCCAAGAGGCGCTTTGCGGCCTCAACGTCATAGCTCAACGGCGCGAGACCCGCGTCATGCCAACCTGCGACGGAGGGTGGGAAAAGCTGCGATGCGCCTTCTGGATAGCGCAAAACCGCCTTGGCGATGCCGGTGCGATCAATGGCAAGGCTCAACGCGCGGCGGGTTTGGGCATCTGAAAGGAACGGATGACCGGCGTTGACCTTGATCAGCAATGTGCGGGGAATGGGGACGGACAAAACCTCAACCGCATCGAGCATCCCCAAACGTGAGACACTGGCCGGATCGAGGCCAAAGACGAACTCGGCCTCGCCGGACTCGGCCATCAACGCGCGGGTTTCGACCCGGCTGACGCCCGAATAGGTGACATCCGAAATATGCGGCGGCGGTCCCCAATATCCGTCAAATTCCGTGGCATCGAGGCTCAGCGGTGGCTCCAATGCGGTGATCCGATAAGGCCCGGTGCCGATGATGGCGACCCCTGCCCCATCGGCGGCGTAGGAGGCCGGTGCAAGAATTTGCGACCGGGCTTCGGCCAAAAAGGCCGGAAGGGCGGCCATAGGGTCGGACAGGGTGAGGATGACCTCGTCTTCTCCGGCCTCAAGCGCGGTGATTGGTAGCCCTGCCAAAGGCCCGGGTTTGCCGCGTGCGATGGTCAGTGCGTTGACCACACTGTCGGCGGTCATCGCCGTGCCATCATGAAACATGACGCCCTTGCGCAGGCCAAAGGTCCAGACCAACCCATCCTCGGACACCCGCCATTGCGTGGCCAAACCCGGTGTGAGCGTGCCGTCGGCATCGGCGTTGACGAGGGTTTCCGCCACGCCCATGCGCGAAAAAATATGTCCGCTGGTTGCGGGTTCGGGGGCTTTGATTTCGAAAGCGGCGACAACGTCAAGCGTGTCATTGGCATGACCTAGGCTTGGGAGCGCAAGGGAAAGGAGTGCGGCGGCTCTGCTCAGAAAAGGTCGTGTCATGTGGGGCGGTCCTGATGTGTGAGAGGGGTGGCGGCCTTAGAGGCTGCAAATGCATAGGTGCTGTCGCGGGCGAGGGTTTTTTGTTCGGCGCGATCAAGGCGCGCTAATATCTGTTCAAGCCCTTCGCCCCGCGCCTGTGCCCGCCGTACGATTTTGCGACAGGATGCGGGTGACCACGGCAATGTGGCCTCTGACAACCACGCGCGCACGGGGGCGGGCAAGTTGTCATAGGCGCGCATCGGGTCTTCACTGCGGCGTTTGGGTTTAAGGCCCGTGGTGCCTCGGTTCGTCGCTCTCATCGCGCCGCCTCCGAGGCCTCTGGGCAATGGCGAAGAGGGCTCATGCCACCGCCGCACGTCGCCAGACCGGAAAGGGATCAGGCAAATCGGTCCGTGCATCGGGGCTGGTGGCCAGATGTTCGGGCACAAGGCAGGCGTCCAAACGCGCCTTGAGCGTGGGCCAGTCGATCCCCGAGCCGATAAAGACGATTTCCTGCCTGCGGTCGCCCCAAGGTTCGGCCCAATGCGCGGTCATATAGTCGCGCGCGCTGTCATTGTCCGGCCAGCGGTCTTTGGGCACCGAGGCCCACCATGTGCCAAGCGGTTTGACCGACGACAGCGCCCCGGCAAGCGAGAATTCCGCCACCCAATCCGGCTGTGTCGCGATCCAGAAATGGCCTTTGGCGCGGATCACGCCGCTCATCTCACCGTTCAATACCGCCATGATTTTCTCTGGTTCAAACGGTCGGCGGGCGCGGTAGACATGGCTGGTGACGCCGTATTCTTCGGTCTCGGGCACATGATCGGCAAAGCCATAAAGTTCCTTGGCCCACATCGGATGTTCATGCGCCTTCTCAAAATCAAACAACCCGGTGTCGAGGATCGCCTCCGTCGGCACCTCACTGTGATTGGCATCGATGATCCGTGCATCGGCGTTCAGGCTGCGGATGATTTTGCGCGCGGCGTCTACCTGTTGCGGATCGGCGTCACCGACCTTATTGAGGATCACCACATCGGCAAATTCGATCTGTTCGACCAAGAGGTTGACCAAGGTGCGTTCGTCTTCGTCGCCCAGCGTCTCGCCCCGGTCGCGCAGGAAATCATGGCTGGAATAATCCCGCAGCAGGTTCACGGCATCGACCACGGTTACCATCGTATCGAGGCGCGACACATCCGACAGGCTCTCGCCGGCCTCATCCCGAAAATCAAAGGTTGCGGCCACGGGCAGAGGTTCAGAAATTCCGGTCGACTCGATCAACAGGTAGTCAAACCGGCCATCCTCGGCCAGCCGCCGCACCTCTTGTAAAAGATCGTCTCGCAGGGTGCAGCAGATGCAGCCATTCGACATTTCGACCAATGTTTCATCTGTATGGCTGAGGTTCGCCCCCCCCTCGCGCACCAGATCGGCGTCGATGTTGACCTCTGACATGTCGTTGACGATCACCGCCACGCGCCGCCCCTCGCGGTTGTTCAACACCCGGTTCAAAAGCGTGGTTTTCCCCGCGCCGAGAAAGCCGGACAAAACGGTGACGGGAAGGCGAGGATCGGTCATGGGGCATCTCCTGTGGTGCACAACATGTCAAAATCTGCGCGGGGCAGCCTTCGGCATGATATGTTACTTTATAACGTAACAGTTCAGATAAAGGAAATGTAATAACATGACAATAGCTGCATGATCAGACCCTGAATTTTTGCCAACACTCAGCACAACGGCGCAGGTAAGCCGTTTGTTTTCAATCACACAACAGTCAGAATTGACGCGACACCGCTTTGGATGACCGAAAGATCGCCGTCAGGCCTATGCCAACTGAGGTGGATTTTGATGGTAGTTTTAGGAAAAATACTGGCGATCAACCAGCCAATCCTGCGCGCCTTGAAACGTGGCACGATAGACGGCGGCGCCAATCGCTTCGCCCGCCGCCGTGTGCAGGCCAGCATAATCGTCAGACCCCTGTGGCGCGGCGATCGCGATACAGTCGGTGCCCGTCCCCGTGGCCATGCCCGTTGCGGCGCCACCCTCAAGCGGCAGGGCGGCGTCAAGAATGGCTGTGGTGCGGGCCTCGGCGATGAGTGTGAGGGCCTCGATCAACCCGGCCTGCGACAGGCCATGGCTTAGCCGCACCGCGATGTTGATCGTGCCCCAGGCCCCCTGAGGGCGCACCACCCGCATCCCCACACGTTCGGCATTGGACAGGCCAACGGTGGCCACACACGTAGCGCAAACCCCCTCCACCACCGCCTCAGCATGTTGAAAACGGCGCACATCGCGCGAGGTCAAAAAGGCCACGGCGTCCTGTGCTCCAAGCCCCGCCAATTCCTCCAAAAGCCATGCGCGCGCATCCAATGTTTCGGTCAGATCGGCGTTGCGCACCTCGCGCCACAGAATGCGCCGCGCGGTGACAAACCCCGGACGGTTCAGCGCCCAACTGAGCACCTGCATTTCCTGCCCAAGATCGAACGACAGCCATGGTCGGGTCAGTTCGACACTCATTCCAACACCTCGAGCGGCTGAAACACCGGACCTTTGGGCGTGGCTTCGAACCAGGCAGAAATGCCGAATGTATCGCGCAAAAGCGCGGGCGTCAGCACCGTGGTGGGCGCACCATCGGCAACGATACGCCCCTGATCCAGCACAATCAGCCGCGTGCAATGGCGCACACCAAGACCCAGATCATGCAGCGACACGATCACCGCGCGTCCCTCTGTCTGCCCCTCTGTCCCGTCTTCGGCGGCAAGCGATGCAAAGGTGCGCATGGTCGAAATTTGATGCGCGGGGTCGAGCCCGGCAATCGGTTCGTCCGCCATCAAAAGCGGCGCTTCCTGCGCCAGAGCGCGCGCCATCAAAACGCGGGCCTGTTCGCCCCCCGACAGGGCCGTGACGATGCGATGGCGGAACGCGGCCAGCCCCATCCGCTCAAGCGCCCGATCCACCGCCGCGCTGTCCTCGGCCGTGGCGCGGTGCCCCGGCGTCAAATGTGGCGTGCGGCCCAGCGTCACCAATGTTTCAACCGACACCGGCCAAGCGATCTCGCGCGATTGCGGCATCCACGCGGCGGCTCGGCCCCGTGTCCGTGGGGGCAGTTGCGCCAAAGATGAATGTCCCTGATGCGGTAAAAGCCCCAAAATGGCGCGCATCAGCGTGGTCTTTCCCGCGCCATTTGGCCCGATCAATCCGACGACTTCGCCCTTTTGTACGGTCAGGGAGACGTCTTGCAACACCGCCCTGCCGCCAAGCGAAACGGAGAGCCCTTTGACAGAGAGCAACGTCATAGCCCTCTCCGCGTGCGATAAATCAGATGCAGGAACAGCGGCGCGCCGACCAGTGCCGTCACCACGCCAAGTTTCAGGTCGCGCATGGGTAAAATCACCCGCACAACACTATCCGCCGCCAACAGCATCACCGCACCCCCAAGGGCTGAGGCCCAGAGAAGCCGCCCGGGACGGGCACCGACCAAGCCACGCAGCATGTGCGGCACCACAAGGCCGACAAACCCAATCGCGCCTGCCACGGCGGTGGAGGCGCCGACCACACAGGCCGTGCCAAACACCAACAACAGGCGCAGTTGAACAAGGTTGATCCCCATCGCTTGCGCCGCATCTTCACCCAATGTCAGCGCATCAAGCCCCCGGCGCATCATCGCCAACATCCCCAACCCCACACCAATCAGCGGCAGCGCCAACCAGACATGGGTCATCGACCGATCAGCCAGAGAACCCATCATCCAGAACACGATGTCATTGGCGGCGAAAGGATTAGGCGACAGGTTCAAAACCAAAGAGGTCAAGGCCCCGGCAAGGGCCGAAATCGCAATGCCCGCAAGGATCAGCGTCAATGACCCACCGCGAGGGCCCGCCAAAGCCAGCACCAAGACCACCCCGATCAATGCGCCCGCCAGCGCCGACAACGGCAGCGCCAGCGTGGCGGTGGCCGCTATGCCAGTTTGGATCGCAATCACCGCGCCCAAAGCCGCTGATCCCGACACGCCGATCAGCCCCGGATCGGCCAATGGATTGCGCAGATAGCCCTGCATCGCCGCCCCTGACATCCCAAGAGCGGCCCCGATCATCAGCGCCAAAAGCGCACGCGGCAGGCGGATTTCACGCATCACCAGCGGTACGGGACCATCGCCGCCAAAGACCAGCGCGCGCAAACTGTCCAGTGGCGCAATGCCTGCCGGGCCGATCATCAAGGCCACGCCAAAAAGCGTCCCCATCAGGATCAAAAGGATCACATAGAGGCGCATCAATCCTCTCCGTTTGTCAGCGTATGGCGCAGGCTTACCATCTGCGCGACCGCGTGCAAAACATAAGGCGTGCCGCAGATCCAATCGCTATCGGACACGCTGGCGTTTGCGCGTCTGTCTTGGGTGGCGCGCAGGGCGGGATGGCTCAGGATATCTTCGGCGCGCGAGCCGCCCGGATAGGGCCGGCTGGTGATCACCGCTTCGGGGGCTTTCATCACCAACACCTCAAGAGGCATGTTGCCGCCCCAGGCATAGGTCGGCTCGTCGGCCAGATTGGTGAACCCTGCCGTGGCCAAGATTTGTCCCGACAGGCTTTGCGCCCCTGAGGTATAGCCGTTGGCCTCATAGAGCACGGCGGTGGGGCTACGACCGCCCTCATTCTGAAAGGCTTTCAAATCCGCGTCATAGGCCGTAATAACCTCTGCGGCTTTGTCCTGTTGGCCCAAAACATCGCCCATCCGCGCGATCTGTGCGGGCACGTCGTCCAGTGTGGTGACAGGCGCGAAAATCTCGACCCGGATGCCCAGACGTTGCAATAAGGCGACGGTGGCGCGAGAAGTATATGCCCCGGCAACCACCAGATCAGGCTGCATCAGATAAATCTCTTCGGCCTGACCGCGGTTGGCGGGATAGGCTTTGGCCTCTTCGGCCATTGCGGAAGAGCGCGGATCTGAGGCTAAGAAAGACACCGATTTTAATTGTCCCTGTGCGGCCAGCATCATCGCAAGCTGATCGGTGCACAGGTTCATCGAGACAACGCGTGCGGGGGCCTCCGCGTGCGTCATGACGGGGGCGCTGCATATCAGCACCCCCGACAAAGTGAGACCAAAGATGGCCCTAGAACTGCGCATTGAGCCCGACGTAAACGGCGCGGCCCCGCGTGGCATAGCCCCAAACATCGGTGGTCTCCGCATCAAAGAGATTGTCGACCCGCCCGGTGAGTTGCACATGATCTGTCAGATCATAATGCGCCGCCACATTGACGGTGGTGAAGCTGGGCAGTTTGACGGTTTGATAGCTCCCCCAGTACTGCGTGTCGTAATTGCCCGCCACATGGCGCAGATCGGCGGAGACCGAGCCGCGCCCGCCAAAGGCGTCAAGCGTGCCGCCAAGTGTCAATTCGTGGCGCGGACGGCGGATTTCGACGCTTTTGTCGGGGTTTTCGGCCTCAAGATAGGTGTAGCCTAGACGCAGAGACAGCGCGTCGGTGGCCTCAAGCACACCTGCGATCTCAACGCCGCGTCGATGACTGTTCCCGATCTGGTTGATACTCGTGTAGGTTCCTGGCCCAGTGTTGAGGTCCGTGATCTCATCCTTCAGCCGCTCGTAAAACAGGGTCACATCCACCGTGCCGCGATCGCCAAAAATCGGCAGTTCGACACCGAGATCATAGCTGAGATTGCGCTCGGGTTGCAGGTTCGGGTTCCCGGTATAACCAAAGGCGTCGGCATAGAGTTCGAAATAGGTGGGATTGACCACCCCCTCGCCCGCAGAGCCATGTAAGCGCACGCCATTGTCCATGAGATAGGACAGGCCGAGGTTCCATGTTGTCGCATCCTTGAACACATCGTTGTCGTCGAACCGCGCTCCGGCCTGAACATCAAACCCTGAGGCAAAGCTACCGCGATATTCGAGTGCCACGGATGTTGCCGCGCGGCCATAGGCCGGGTTCGAGCTGCTGTCATCTTCGCGATGTTCCAGCAAAAGGTTCACAAGTTGATCCGCCTGATCCACCGCGCCGTCAATGCCATAGCTGAGCCGGTATTTCACCGCGTCAGTGGTGGTTTTGGTGGTGGCCCCGCCATTGTTTTGCAACTGATTGCGGGTGGTTTCAACGGCCAGACGGTGGGTCAATCGCCCCTCCATCATGCTGTATTCGCCAAAGACGCCAGCAGTCAGCTCATCACGATTGGCATACTGGCTGGGATCATCCATCATATAGCTGTCCGCATCGCTCGCCAGCCAATTTGCGCTGTCATATTCGTAGCGTTCCTCAGAGCGGCGCAGGGTAAAGCCCAGTTTCAATTCCTCCGTCGCCTGATAATCGCCCGACAGGATCGCGGTGGAGCGCGTCAGCCCGTCCTTTTCACCACCATCGCCCGATTGATCAAAACCCGGATCATCCATGTGTGACAATGCCAAAGACACACCGCCACGCGCGTCCCTGCGCGCCACAAAGGTGCTTGCGGTGGTGCCGGAACCAACCTCAATGCTGCCATTCAGTGTTGTGCCCTCGCCGCCTTTGCGGGTGATGATGTTGATCACACCGGCGGAAGCATTTGAGCCGTAATAGACTGATTGCGGGCCGCGCAGCACTTCGATGCGCTCGATATTGGCAGTTTCCAGACCGCTGAAAATATATTCCCCATCGCCCCCGGCGGCGGCAATGCCGTCGATCAGGACCAGCGTGTGGTTGCCCTCGCCGCCACGCATACGAACTTGGGTCGAACTGGGACCAGAGCCACTGACCGATACACCGGGCAAAGCGCGCAGCGCGTCCTGCACCGTGGTGATGCCGCGATCCTTGATGTCATCTGCGGTCACGACACTGACGGCGCGGCCATATTTTTCGGCGGCAATCGGGGATAGCCCGCCGGTGACGATGATCTCGTCCAAAACGAATGTGTCCTGCGCGACAACCGGCGCGGAGAGTGAGAGCAGGCCAGCGGATGCGGCCAAAACGGTAAAGCGGTTCATGTATATCCCTCGAAAACGACCCTTGAAGGTCGCGGATGTGAACAATGTCAGTCGAGGGAAAGTGACCCCCCGCAGACGGTGAAATCACCACATGCGGAACGTCCGCAGCCCGGCACGCCCCACGCGTCCGAACAGGGTGAGCACCTTGGCAGGTCTCCTGACTCACGGGTCTTAGCTGGGCCGAACCTTCCCGTCGCCCAATGTGCGACAGTGGCATTTTCCGGCTTCGCTCTCCGCCTACAGTTGCGGGGGCAGTTGTGGACTTGGCACCCATTGGGTGAACCGAACCACATTCCCTTTTAACCGGACGGAGAACCGCCCGGACCAAAGCGGGTCTGTCCTAATGGGAATCATTGGCGCTGTGAAGCCTAAAAACGGGGCTGATCCATGTTTGCGCTCCCACGCCCGTTTGCGCGCAACAGGCTGTTATACGCTAACCAGCATCGTCCAGTGCCACATGTCACGCGAGGCTTGCGACAATCGAAGGCCGCTGTGACAGCCGGTCGACATAGGCCTGCAGGGCAGCCGGAAGCTCGACGCCAATCCGGTCGCGCCATGACAAAAGATAATAGGCGGCAGCATCTGCGATGGTGAACCCGTCGAACAGATAAGGTCCGTCGCCGAGTTGACGGGTGAGGCGATCAAACCCGTCGGTCACAACGCCCTGCCCGTGCTGACGCAGCTCTGCCTGAACCGTCAGATCGGAGGTGAATTTCTGCGGCATCATGGCAAACACCGACCCCCGCATATGCAGGCCAGAGACGATATGTTCGGTCAACTCCATCACACGCACCTCCTGCTCCAACGTTTTGGGCAACAGCGCCGCATCTGGAAAGCGGCGGGCCAGCCAATAGGCAATCACCGGAAATTCGGTCAGAACATCGCCATTCGGCAGCAACAGCGCCGGCACCTTTCCCTTTGGGTTCAGCGCCAGATAGGATGCGCTGCGCTGCGCGCCCTGTTTCAGGTCCGTGAGCTCCACCGTGTAGGGGCACCCGATCTCTTCGAGCAGAATACGAATACCCAGTGAGCAGGAGCCCGGAGAATGGAACAGTTTCATTTTGCGCATCCCTATAATGTGACTCTGAGGTAGATCAGGGGGCGGAGAAAGGCAAACCAAAGCGTGCCCCTGTCCATCCATCAGACAGTGCACATGCGGTGTTTGCCGTGGGCTGGGCGGTCAATCCGGCAAGGACCCGGCGATTTTATCGGCAAGCTCTGAGAGGGCTGCGGTAAAGGTCTCGCGCGCTTTGCCGGTGCTCATGGCGCTGCGAATCCAGATGATCGAGACACAGCCCAAAACATTGCCGCCCGATCTGATCGGCACGGCAAGCGATGCCGTTTGCGCGCGAAATTCGCCACTGTCGCGGATGGCGACGCCACGTGCGCGGGTCTGTTCAAACAATTGCTCCAACCAGCGCGGTTCCAAAAACGGAACATCCTCAGGATCATTGAGCCGACGCAGATGCTCAAGGATCAAAAGCCGTTCCTCATCCGAACAAAAACTCAGATAGGCCCGCCCCGCCGAGGTGCGCAACACCGGTAATTTATACCCGGTCATGCCCCGGTCAATCGACAGCGGAGACCGGCCATGGGTGGTCTCCTGAATGACCATCGCTGCATTGTTGTAAATGGTCAGATCAAGCGGCCAGACAAGCCGTTGACCATATTCGGCAAACAAAGGCCCCGCCGCCTGTGACAGTTCAGAGGTCAAGGCATAGCCATCGCCCAAAGCGGCGGCAAATCGCGTCACGCGCACATAATTGGAGGTGGCGGAAAAGGCGACATAGCCCAATTCCTCCAGCGTCTCCAAAAGCCGGTAGACGGTCGGGCGCGGCAGGTTCAGCGCCTTGGCAATTTCACCGGGTCGGGTTTCGCCCATCCGGTTCACATAGCGCAAAATGGCAAGCCCACGCGCAAGCGCGCGCACGGACCCGCCAGAAGAGGTCGCAGAGGTGTCGGAACCAGAAGCCATCATCGCCTGAGACTGCCACACTCCGACCCTGTGCGTAAGCCTTAGACTTCCGCTTTGACCGGGTTGGACAAAATGCCAACGCCTGACACTTCGACCTCACAAATATCACCGTCTTTCATGAACAGCGGCGGTGTGCGACGCGCGCCAACCCCGCCCGGCGTACCGGAAACAATCACATCGCCCGGCAACAGCGGCAGGATGGTCGAGCAATAGGCAATCAAACGCGGGATCGAACAGACCAGCATATCCAACGTGGTGTCTTGTACGGTTTCGCCATTCAACCGGGTTTGGAGACGCATTTTGGTGTGATCTTCGATCTCATCCGCCGTCACCATCCACGGGCCAAAACCGCCCGTCCCGGCAAAGGTTTTGCCCGGCATGAATTGATGCGTGTGCTTTTGCCAATCGCGCACGGACCCGTCGTTGTAACAGGCATAGCCCGCCACATAATCCATCGCATCCGCTTCCGAAATGCGGCGGCCCTCTTTGCCGATGATCACGGCGACCTCACCCTCATAGTCGAATTTATCCGATTCAAGCGGCTTGATCAGTGGCGCATTGTGCCCGATCTGCGACCCCTGATAGCGCGCAAAAAGCACCGGGTTCGGGGTTTCTTCGCGCCCGGTTTCCTCGATATGGGCGTGGTAGTTCAGTCCGACACAGATGATTTTATCCGGGTTCGGGATCACCGGTTCATGGGCCACATCGTCAAAGCCATAATCGGCATCCGCAGAGACCAGGGCTGCGGCGGCCGCCATGTCGCCTGTGGCCAAAAAATCGCGTAGCGTCGGCGCGTCAAAGCGTTTGCCGAGATCGACGATGCCAGCCTCAGTGACGAGACCATAAGAGGACGTGCCGTCCTTGGTAAAAGAGCAAAGTTTCATTGGTTCAGACCCGTTCAGGTTGTTGCGTTTCGATAGGATTGGGGAGCACGAGGGCCAAAAGCGCCGTCAGCTCCTCTTTTGTATTGGCCCCGCCCAGCGTGTGGCGATCGGGGCGAAGCACGGTGGCGCGGGCACCAAGCCGAGCAAGGTGATCCGCGGCGTTTGAGTGGTCCGTTGTGACCAAGGCGACACCGTCGGGCAGGTTCAAACCCTGCGCCAGATCGGCCTGGGCGACGACAACGAATTGATGGCGATAGACATCATCCATCAACTGCCCGTCGCTCAGGCGCGGCTGTCCGAACAAACGCCCGGCGAGGTCGCCAACGCCGATCCCTTCGCCCAAAGGCGGCGCGATGCTGTTCATCCGGGCCGAGCCATCGGCGCCTGGAAAAGCGGCACGCAGGGCGGCTTCGGTGCCCGCAGTGTTGATCAACCCTCCCAACCGCACGGCGGTTTGGATATATTTGCGGGCATTGGGTTTGCGCTCACTTTCATAGCTGTCCAGCAATGCCTCTACGGCCTTGCCCGTGACTTTACCCTGACAAATCAACGCCAATTTCCAGTACAGATTGGCGACATCGCGGGTGCCCGCACACATGCCCTGCCCCATGAACGGCGGGGTTTGATGACAGGCATCACCGGCCAACAAAAGCCGCCCCTTGCGCCACTCATCGGCAACGAGAGAGTGGAACACATAGACCGCTGTGCGCTCCAAATCGGCATCCTCGGGCGTCAACCAATCGGCAAGCAACGCCCACACCCGCTCCGGTTTGGAAATCTCATTTGTATCCTCATCGGGCTTGACCGTGATTTCCCACCGCCGCCGCATCCCCGGCACCCGCACATAGGTGGCGGGACGATCAGGGCGGCAATATTGGATCGAATGATCGCCGAGCTCGGGCTTGTCCTGTTTCAGGATCGCATCGACCACCAGCCAACGTTCGTGAAATCCGTAATCCTCCATCCCGGTCTCAATATAGCGCCGCACCAGCGAGCGCGCGCCGTCACAACCGACCACATAGCTTGCGGTGACGCGCTCGACCTTGCCGCAGGACATGTCTTCGAACCGCAGTTCCACCACATCGCCTTGATCCGCAATGTTAAACACATCGCAGCGGGTGCGAATGGTGACCTCTTTGCGGGCGGTCAGACTGGTGCGCAGCACCTCTTCGAGATCGGGCTGGTGAAAGCGGAAATTCGAGCGCCAGCCTTGCGGCCCTTCGCCTTGGGGCCGCGGCCAATCCAGCAAAAGTTTGCCGTCAGCATCGACAAATTGCATCCCAGGATGCAGCGCCGTTTTGGGTTCCATTTCGTCGGCGATGCCGATCCACTGAAACACCCGCATCACTTCGGCGTCAAAATGCACCGCGCGCGGCAGGTGATAGGCCGCGCTTTCGCGATCCAAAACCAGCGTTTTTACCCCGCATTGACCCAAAAGATGAGCCAAAGTTGCGCCCGCAGGGCCATAGCCCACGATGGCGACATCATAGTGTTCCATAGTTATTTTCCCTGTTTGGTCAGTTCGCCGAAAAGCCATGGGCAATCGGCCACGGGTGGCGCACGCCGGCCCCGTGCAGCAGCATCCAGACGCATATCGCGCAGGCGTTTGCGCCCACCTTCTTCGGTGAGATAAAGCCGTTCATGGCCCCAAAAACTCGGGCCATCATGGGTCTGATGCGGCTCCCATGTGTCCGGCTCAATCAACCGCCCGCCCCAGCCGTTTTCGACAAAAAAGCCGGAGGGCGAATGGGCGTAGTAGGAGGTCATGTAATCATTGGTGTGACGGCCCAGTGTGTAGGCGACACGGCCCTCCTCCATCTGCGCCAAATCATAGCCTTGGCCCAGATCATCGAGATTTTGGAATTCGACCATGAAATGGTGAAAGCCAAGCTGTCCCGACCCGACCATGGCAAAGGAATGGTGGCGATTGTTGAGGTGAAAAAAGTATAAACCGTAAGGTTCCAACCCGTAATCCGAGACGTGAAAGTCCAACAGATCACGGTAAAACGGCATCATCACGTCGATGTCTTTGACGTGCAGCACGGCGTGCCCCATGCCCAAAGGCCCGGTCATAAAGCCGTCAATCGGACGCCCCGGCACAAACGGATCGGTGGCAATCATCGGTTTGTAAAACAGCTCAACCCGGTTGCCACCCGGATCTTTGAACCAAATCATGTCTTCGACAAACCGACGATCCGCGAGTTCTTTTGTGGCCATCGTGACGGCCACGCCAGCGGCATCCAGACGGGCGGCGTAGGCTTGCAAATCCTCTTTGGCTGCGACCTCGAACCCCAGAAACGCCAGCGTTTCACCGGGTTCGTCAGAGACCAAAAGCCGCTGAACCTTGTCATCCATGCGAAACGCCACGGCTTTGCCGCCACGGTCGATCTTTTGCATGCCCAGCAGTTTGCCGGCAAAATCTCCCCAGTCGTCGAGCTTGTCAGAGCGCACACCGAGATAGCCCAGAGCAATAATTGCCATGGTGTTCTCCATCATTTGTTCAGGAATACCTCATTTTATAGGCAAAATGGCCCAATCCCGAGGCGTCATCTCCGCCCGTCCGCAGTGTGGACAGGCGGAGAGAAGATCAGCGCGCAGAAACCTCGCGCGCGCGGGTCAGCACGGTTTCGGCTGCTGCCGGATCGGCCTGCTCTGCCACCCATTTGGCCGGAGCCTCCGCCAATGCCGCATCCCATGCCGCGTGGCCTGCCTCATCAAGCTCAACAAAGGTGACTTCACCCGCCGCCCGAAACGCCGCTTCGACCTCGGCATCGGTTTGATCGACGACGGAAGCAATCCATTCGGCTGTGGCACGCCCGGACATCTCATCCAGCACGGCTTTGTCCGCGTCCGACAGGCCCTCATAGGTGCGTTTGTTCATCAAAACGGCCATGGGCGAGGAGGTGAAACGCGCGGTGGTGATATAGGGTGCCACTTCGTTCAGCCGGAAGGTGCGGTACGCATCCATCACCCACACCGCGCCAGACACCACACCGCGTTCGAGGTTTTCATAAACCTGCGGTGCCGGAATAGACACGCCTGACGCGCCCAGAAGATCAAACAGGGTCGAACCAAATTTCGACGGGGTCCGCAGTTTCAAACCGTTGAGATCGGCAGGCGTTGCGGCAGCAGCGTCCGTCATGAAAAAACGGTAGCCCGGCGTGGTGAACAGGGCGATCACTTTGTAATCGGCATATTCCGCGCTCAATGCGCCGTCCTCGGCCAGCGTGTTGAGGATTTCGGTGCCCTGCGCCGACGTTTCAACAAGTCCCGGCACTTCGACCACGCCCGTCATCGCAAACAGACCCGGCGTGTAGGTCGGCACGACCAGCGCCACATCAGCCACGCCCGCCTTGACCAATTCCGCCTGTGCGGGCGGTGCACCAAGGATGGAGCCGGGATAGAGTTTGAAGGACGCGCCTTTGGACAGCTTCGGGTTGACCTCGTCGATCCAGGCTTGCAGCACTTTTGACGAATAGAACCCCTGTGCCGGCTCAAAAGACGACACGCGCATTTCGCGCGCCTGCGCCATCGACGCGGTAAAAGAGACACCCAGGGCCAGCGCCACAGTGGTGGCTTTGAGTAGAGTTTTGATCATAGTTTCCTCCCGTTTTTCTGATCAGATCGCATGATAGGGCAGCCAGATGACAAGCGCGGGCAGAGCGATGATGATCCCCACGCGAATGAAATCAGCGATGACAAATGGGGCCGCCCCTTTCCAAAGCTCGGTGAGCTTGACGTCCGGTGCGACGGTTTTAAGGACAAAAAGATTCATGCCGACGGGCGGGGTAATCAGCCCCATTTCCACCACCATCACGGCGAAAATCCCGAACCACACAAGGTCGATTCCTGCCGCCTGCGCCACGGGCACAAACAACGGCACGGTGAGCAACAACATCGCCAGACTGTCCATCAACGTGCCCAAAACCAGATAGATTGCCAGCATCAACAAGATCACCAAAAGCGGTTGATCCAAAATGCCGGAAAACAGCCCGGTGAGGGAAAAGGGCAGACCCGAGAGGGCAAGGAAAAAGTTGAACAGGTTCGCCCCGATCAACACCAGATAGAGCGCGCCACAGGTCATCGCCGTGTCCATGATCGCGGACATGAAGCCCTCAAAGGACAACCGCCGCGCCAGCAATCCATAGGCCAGAACCACGGCGGCTCCGATGGCGGCGGTTTCATTGGCGGTGAACACGCCTGAATAAAGTCCGCCCATGATCAGGCCAAAAATACCAACCGGGGGCAGCAATTCTTTGATCGCGCTGCGCCGCTCTGGCCCTTCGGCCCGCACCCGTTGAGGCGCCACAGACCAACCCATCCAAATCGGCACCCAAATCGCCAGACAGTAGAGCAGAACTGCCAAAAAGATCGGTCCGGCCGTGGCCAAAAGCAGGTCCCGAATGGATTGTTCGGCGATGAAAGCATAGATCACCAACACCGTTGACGGTGGGATCAAAATACCAAGTGTCCCTCCTGCGGCCACGGACCCGGCGGAAAGCGAGCGCGAATATCCGGCGGCTTTCATCTCCGGCAAGGCGATCCGGCCCATGGTCGCGGTGGTGGCCAAGGACGATCCCGAGATCATCCCAAATCCCGCCGACGCGCCAATAGTGGCCAGCGCAAGCCCGCCACGACGGTGGCCGATCAGCACGGACATGGAGTGATAGAGTTTCGTGGACAAGCCACTGCGCGCGGCCAAATTGCCCATCATCACAAACAGCGGCAACATGGTCAGCGTGTAGTTGGTCAGACTGTCCCATGTCGTCGTCGCGCCAATCGCCATGGCACCGGGCAAGCCGATGATCATCGCCGATCCAAGCACACCGACAAGACCAAGGGCCACAGCCACAGGCACTTCGAGAAAGATCATCACGATCGCGGCAAAGAACCCCATGCCGCCTAAGAGCATCCCACTCATCACCAATCCTTCTCATTTTTCACGGAGAACCAGAGCGCCGCGATGGCGGCGACAAGAGCGGTCAAAAGGGTCAATGTCACCACCATCAGGGCCATCGGCACTGGCACGCCCAAATCAGCAGTGGTTTCAGGAGAGCCCAGTTTGGACAGGGTGTTTTCGGCCAAAATCCAAAACAACAGCCCGGCAAAAATGAGCGAAGCGATACTGCCGACAATGCCCAAAGGCCGGGTGAACCGGTTGGGCGACAGTTCGGACAACAGCTTGGCCGTCACATGGGTCCGTTTCGCGTAACAGACCGGCATCGACAGCAGCGCCCCCAAGCCGATGGACAGGGATGTCAATTCAATGGCAGCGGGCACATTGAGCCGCGCCACTGCGCGCAAAACCACATCGGTCACGGTCACCCCAGCGCCAAACAGAAAGCAGGATGCGGCGGCCGCCAAGAAGAGGTTTGATATGTGCTTTTTATGTTGTCCGTTGATCATTCTGCACGCCCTTTAGAGCTTTTATGTGCAGCAAAAATCCATCCCCTGCGCTGTCGCGCAAAGGGAAATCTGTGCGTTTCCACGGCGTTCCTCCCAACGCTAAGTCATCGGGAGACTATAAGTCGCGCCGGCGTGGGAAAACAGGCTCACCAACAAGGCGTCCATCAGGCGGACAGGTGTGGCAGGCCTATGATCGCACGCGGCGGGCGCTTCCGCTGCACCCGCCTTTGACGGTTATGTGGCCGGACTGTCCGGGCGTTGTTTCAAACGAAAGCGTTGGATCTTACCGCTTTCCGTTTTTGGCAAAGCCGTGGTGAAAACCACCGAGCGTGGGTATTTATAGGGCGCAACGGTCGCCTTGACGAACTCCTGTAATTCTATGGCGGTGCTGTCAGTCGCGGCCACGCCATCGCGCAGCACGACATGCGCCTGTACGATCGCACCGCGGGCCTCATCGGGGACACCAATCACCCCGCATTCCAACACATCCGGGTGCGCCAGCAACGCGGATTCAACTTCGGGACCCGCGATGTTGTACCCGGACGACACAATCATATCGTCTGAGCGCGCGGCAAAGTGGAAGACCCCGGCATCATCTTGGATGAAAATATCGCCGGGGAGATTCCACCCATCGCGCACGAATTTTGTCTGTCGCTCATCATCCAAGTAACGACAGCCCACCGGACCTTTCACGGCCAAATGACCGGGCGTGCCCCGCGGGACCTCGTTCATTTCATCATCAACAATTCTTGCGATATAGCCCGTAAGCGGCGTGCCAGTGGAGCCGGGTTGTGCAGACCCAAATCGGTTCGACATGTAGATGTGAAGCAACTCGGTTCCGCCAATGCCATCAAGGATTTCGCGGCCCGTTTTATTGACCCAAGCCTCAAAGACGGGCGGGGGCAAAGTTTCTCCGGCAGAAACCGCGCAGCGCAAACTGGACAGGTCGGCCCCGTCTTCCATCGCCAAAAGCATGGCACGATAGGCGGTGGGTGCTGTAAAACAGATCGTGGCCTGATGCCGCTCAATGATCTCGATCAACTGCGCGGGCCCGGCCTGTTCAAGCAAGACCGCCGAGGCCCCAAAGCGCAGCGGAAAGATTGCCAATCCGCCAAGACCAAAGGTGAACGCCAAAGGGGGTGAGCCGACGAAAATGTCTTCGGGCTGCACATTGAGCACCTCTTTGGCATAGGCATCCGCGATCACCAAAAGGTCTCGGTGAAAATGCATCGTCGCCTTGGGCACGCCGGTGGACCCAGAGGTAAACCCCAAAAGCGCCACATCATCGCGCCCGGTTTTGACCCAAAAGGGCTCAGTCGATTTGCGGGCGGCAACGTGGTCAAGAGCCCCGTTGAGCCCCGCCGTGCCGTCAAATGACACAATATGCTCCAAAGGTGCGCTCGCGCCCAAACAGGCCTCCAACTCGTCCAACATCCGCAGGTCGCACAGCGCCAAGCGCACCTGCGCCTTGTCCAAATATTGCATCAACTCTTTCTTGCGCATCATCGGCATGGTGTTGATCACAACCGCCCCCGCCTTGGTCGCGCCAAGCCAACAGGCCACAAGCGCGGGCGTATTGGCCGAACGGATCAAAATGCGGTGCCCCGGTTTGATGCCATAGTCTTCGACCAAGGCGCGGGCGATTTGACTGCTCCACTGGGCCAGTTCCGCATAGGTGCGACTGCGGCCTTGGCCGATCAAAGCAATGCGATCGCCAAAGCCCTTTTCGACCATCCGGTCGGTGAGCTCATAGGCGGCATTGATGTGGTCGGGATAGGGGAAAGCGTCCAACAAATAGTCGGGTTGATGGTCGGGTGCCGGAAGATTGTCCCGGCAAAACGTGTCTACATGTGCGCTAGGTCCAAGCATTCTTGGTCTCCATTGGGGGGGCAGGACGGCAAAACCGGTCAGCGGCGCGCGGCAAAAACCACTCCGCGCGCCTTTGGTCCGATCAGAACAGTTTGAGAAAGCGGATTTCCGCGACGACGTCGTTTTTGAACCCGTCTTGCACAGAGAGATCCTTGGCCAACATGCCCTGCACTTGGACGGTCGGGCTTACGAAGGTGTTGGCATAGACGCGGATCTGATCGCGGCGTGTTTTCAGGCCCGAATAGACACCGTCATAGTTGATGTCGCCACCAAATTGGCCGGAGTAACCGACAGAGAGCGATTTGGTTTGGCCGAATTGTTTGCGAAACGCGACCTGAACCTGAGAGGCGGGATCGCGTGACACGTCCACGCCGCTTTCTGTGTGATCCATGCTTAAGGCGACGTCTGCTGTGGCATCCAGATAGACACCATTGCCCAACCCTTGAATCAGCGCGACTTGTGGGGTGAACACCCATGCCCCGCCGCCCAAAGAGACTTCGCCAAACTCATAAGATCCGCTTGGCGCGGTCAAAAATGCCGTGACGCCGACCGTCGTTCCGGTGTCCGGGTTGGAGGGTTTGACGGGCCAATAACTGGCGCCGAATGTCAGGTCGCCAAGGCCCTCGGACGTGGGTTGTGCTGCCCCGCCGATCTGAGCCGTGTCAAACCCGCCCATTGGCAAAACCATTTGAAACAAAACCGGCTCATTGCCGATCTGCGTGTAGTGCAGCCCCCGCAAAACGGCGACATTGGCGGTGACTTCGGAGGCGGGCACATCAACCCCGCCAAAGTTCAATTCGGTCGCGCGGGAGTGCTGAAGGTAGAGCAAGCCGACAGTGGTGCCAGGCGGCAACATGGCGTAATCACCCGGAGCAACGTCAACCGCCAGTGCTGGCAGTGCGGCACAGGCCGTGAATGCCCCGAGAACGAGGGTTTGTGCGAAGTGTTTCATGAGAGATCCCTATTGGTCATATGTTGGACAATGCTGGCTTTTGCTGCCAGCTTATGAGGGTGAGCCGGTTTTCCGGCCTTCTTGCCCAAGGCCTCGCCAGCGCCGATCCAGATAAACCAGCGTTTCTGAGCTATGGGGTGTCGTCGCGGCGGCACAGGCACCTTCAAGCAGCTGTGCGGTCACAAGGGTCGCCGCCTCAAGCGGCAGACGCGTTTGAATTTCGCCTCGAAACCATGTGCCAATTTGGCGATAGCGGGGCTCCCCCGTCGGCAGGGTTTCCCAATCGTGATCCGCACCAAAACGGGCTTGCCCCGGCTGAGCACATAGGCTGGCCAGATCCAGATCCTCGTAGCGCGGAAAATGGATCACCACGGTCTGGGCCGTCAAAAGAGCGGCGGCTGTGGCGGACTGATTGGACAGCGAAAAGGCGATCACCGGCGGGGCGGCACTGACGGAAATCAGCGAGCTGACCGTCATCGCAACAGGCCCCGTCTCTGTCATCGCCGTCAAAATCGCGACCCCAGCCGGGTGATTGCGAAAGACGGTGCGAAAGGCGTCGGCCATATCGGATATATCAGTCATCTGAACTCCTTTCAAAGGATGTGGCATTCGGTTGGGAGCGGTGTCCCAATGCGGCGGTTCAACGGTTGTGGGGTGTTCAAAACAAAGGCGGCCAAGTCCGCGCGCATCTCTTGACTGAGGGCCTCAAAGGCCTGCGAGGACCAGCCGTTGAGCATCGGCGCGTCATGCCAATCTGCGGGGTTTCCAAATTGGAATGGCAGATCGAAACAATGTGCCGCCCCGACGCGGGGCAAGTCGCTCCGTGCTGCGAACTGTCTTCGGATCACTTTGCGACCGCGCCCCTCCGCCGCCTTGGCAATAGCCTCGGCAAAGGCCCCAAAACTCAACCACGAGGTACGGGTGACGGTTTCGACCCAGCCCTCTGACCAGCCATGTGGCCAGTCTTGCGGCCAGCCCTGTGCACAGGCGCGCGACAGGTTTGGCGGATCGGACTGGGCGCGCAGGGTCGAAAGGCGTGCGACATCCTGCTTTGATCCCGGTGCCAACTGGGGCAAAAAGACGGACATCTCATGGTCGGTCACCCGCACATACAACGCCGAGACATGCAGGGGCGTCTCCGCCGCCGCCACGGGCCAAACCGGCAAATACATCGGCGCCATTGCACCGGGTGGCGTCGTGTGATGCGACAACACCTCGGCACCTGCGCGCAGCAGGGCCGTCTCTTGCGGGTCTCCTTGACGCTGCATCTCCTCACAGCGTGCAACAGTATCGCGGGTGAAGGTGCTGCGATGCGCCCCACTCCAAGGGCTGATCTGTGGGATGCTCAAAAGCGCAACCTGATCAAACACGCCTTTGGCTTTCGGCCACCCAGCCAAGGCCCAAGCGTACCACGCCCCCGCCGATTGTCCGGCCAGAGTGATCCGATTGGCATCGCCACCAAAATCGCAAATATGGTCTTTGACCCACTGCAATGCAGTGAGAATATCCCCCATTGGGCGGTGATCAGAGGGGTCTTGATCCGCATCCTCTTCGAGATGCCCATTGGGGCCAATGCGGTAGTTCAACGTCACAACCACCATGCCCTCCGCCGCCAAGGCCGCGCCGCGATACCACCGTGCCGCGCCGCCGCCACTCACCCAAGCGCCGCCGTGCAAGAACACCATCACCGGAAGGTCAGTGCCGCCCTCTGGAGTCCAGACGTTGAGATAAAACGCCTCATCCGACTGTGGATTTTTGCCAATGCCCGGCCCCATGAGGGCCTCAAGGCGGCTGGGGAGTTGCGGAAAGACCGGAACCTCGGTCAGGTGGCGCACATCCAATTGCCCTGATGCGGGGGTAACGGCAGATCGGGGTGTGTCCGGTTTGGACAAGCGCCCATAGCGGATGCCGTAAAAACATTCGACGCCGCCGCATGTGGTGCCTTTGACCCCGGCACGCGACAGGTCTTTTTGTGGCAGGGCGGCGGGGCCGCCCTGTATGTGAAGGTCAAATGGATCAGACACGGAACCGCCCTCAGACGAGAGGTGTCGGGGGGGAGACGCCAAGAAGGCTCGCGCCGCCGATCTCATAACACAGCGGGCTGGCCGCAATGGCATGGCGCGCGCCGGTGTTTACATCGCGCCACAGACGACCCAGGGGGCTGAACTCGGCAAAGGTCGCGGTGCCGTGCAACGTGGCAAGATCGTTCATGACCTCACACAGATTGGCCGTGGCATGCGCGCCGTAATTGCGCACACGGGCGCGATCCGCCATCGACAAAGGGTCGGTGCCAAGGGCCGCTGCATCAATCAAATCAGCGGCGGCCTGAAGGCTCATTTCGGCCGTGTCAATCTTGGCTTTAGCGGCCCCGATGGATTGGACAAAAGCCCCAGAGGTGTTTTGCGGATGGTATTTGGAATAGGTGATGGGGCGTTTGCCCGCCGCTGCAATCACATAGTCCAAGGCCGCCTTTGCCCCCCCAAGCGGACCAGAAATGATCACGGTCGGGAACATTGAAACCGGCGTCAACCGCTGGAGGAAATGCGCCTCACCCGACATCTCAAACTCTGGCCCAAGGATTGTACCCGCCGGAGCGATTTGATCCGCCGGAACCAAGACATCTTTGGCAATGAAATTGTTGCTGCCGGTGCCGCGCATCCCGATGCTGTACCATGTGTCCTTGATGGTAAAACTGTCCTTGTGCAACAGGACATAGCCCGGCGTTGGCTCCGCACCTTCGGCCTCATACACATCCAATGCGCCGATGGCCCATTCGGAATTGAGGATGTTCGAGCCCCACGGCCATTCGCCGTTGATCCGGTAGCCCTCGCCCTCGCGTCGGGCCGTGTTGCCGGAATTGACAATCACGGAGGCCATGCGAACGGGTTTTCCACCGGCGTAAACGCGGTGCCACGCCGTGTCTGGAAAACGCATGGCAAGCTGGGCCGACACACTTGAAATCACCGAAATCCACGCGGAGCTTGGGCAATACATGCCGATGGTGCTGGTGACATCCAACAACATACGCGCTCCGCCCTCAAAGCCGCCATTTTGCGCCAGTGAGTTGATCCCAAAAACGCCAGTGGTTTCGAGCGCCTCAAGAGAGGCCTGGGTGACACGGCGGCCTTTGTCGGTTTCGACGGCATTGTCACGCAGGATCGGGCCGATGGCGTGAACTTTGGCGATGATCTCTTGGGTGATGTCTTTTTTATAGGCGCTCATGCCGACACCTCCGCAAAACCAAAGGCGCCGTTGACGGCGGCAAGATCCATGATTTCACGCACCTCGACAATTTTGCCGTCTCGCACGGTGAACACATCGACCAATTCGACATCAAGGATCTGACCATTGTGTAAGGACGCCGTTTCGGCCAGATGCAAAAAGCCCACGCCGGCGTCTTCGTCGGCATAAAGGCCTTTCACGACCATGTTCAGCGTGCCGGGTATAAAGGCGTCTCCCAAGCCACCGAGGAGCTCGCCAAAGAACCCGTCCCAGCCGGAATAGGTCTTTGCGATCGGGCATGTTTTGCCAACCACGGTCCATGTCACGTCTTTGGACATGATGGTTTTCAGGGCGTCGATGTCCTGAGTGCTATGGCCTTTCCAAAAGGCTTCGATGACAGATTTTACAGTCATTTTTAATGTTCCCTGATGTGTTTGAGGTCTTTTGAGACACGTCGGATTGATCCCCGAAGTGGTTTCGGGGTCCGATTTTGTTTTTGATGTTGGTGTGGGGCGCAGCCTCACCTGAGAGGGTGCGGCTGCTCAAATGAGGTCCGGTTAGACAAACCGAATGTCATGCTCTGCGCCAAGGCGGACGACTTCGGCCGGATCACTCAAGCCATCAATGGCGACCATGTAATCGTACATCCGCGCGACCGGGGAGACGACGACCAACGCCCGCGCCAACGCGCCGGAACGGTTGTGTAGAGAATGCGGAATACCCATCGGCAAAGTCACGGTGTCACCGACCCCGGCTTTGATCACCTTGCCTTCGGTTTCAAACTCCATCTCCCCTTCGAGAATGTGCAAAATTTCATCCTGCGTGTCGTGAACATGGGTCGGCACGAAGCTATCGACGTTGAATTCCGCATGCATAAGCATCGCGCTGTCCGACACATGCAGCGGCAAATAAGGCTCGCCCAAAATGGTCCATTTTTGGTTTTTAAAGCTGTCGCCCGAAGGGGTGATCCCTTTGCTGAAGTCCATGATTTTTCTCCACTGTTGCGTGTTTTTTAGACCCCAAACGCACGGTCTTAGGGATGTGATCTCTGTCGGGCTCTGCGCCAGAAAGCCCCGTGTTTGATACGGTTTCTGATGACAGAGAGGATCACTTAAGCCCCTTGACGGAATGTGCGTTCGAGTGCCTTTATGCTTTAAGGTTGAAATGAATCAGCGGGCGGGGATATCCGTTTTCTGCAGGGATTGTTCAGATCATGCGAAAAAATCACATTTCTGATGACAGCACGGCCGCTATTCCGATCGCTCGGCACATGCTGCTTGAAACGGACGACATAGATGCGGCCCACGCACAGGTCACAGAAGTGTTTTGCCCTCATAAAATTGATTTCTCAGGCCGTGGGCGGGACCTGTTCTTTCGACAAAGTTTTGCCTCCATGGGCAGTGTGGCCCTCAGCTATGTTCGGTATGGCGCGGATGTGGAGATTGATGCAGGCGAGCCGGGCGACTGGTTCATGATCCACTCCACCGACCAAGGCCAATGTGCGATGCAGATCGGCGCACATGACGTACACGCCACGACCGGGACCGATGTCGTCAGCTCCGCCACGACCCGCCTCAAGATGAAATGGATCAACAATTGTGGGCAATTGGTGCTCAAAATTGAACGTGCCGCCCTTGAGCAACATTTGCGTTTGATGCTCCATGATGACCTGCGCCGTCCGATTGAGTTTGTCCCAGATCCGACAGCGACCAACACCTCAAGCTATCGCAGATTGATTGAATTCACCGCCAGCGAGGCCGGACAGACAGAGAGTTTTTTCCGGTCAGACCTTGGGTCGAAACATCTCGAAAATACGCTGATGACAGCGGTTCTGACCAGTTTTCGCCACAGCTATTCCGAGCGTCTCGAAACGCGCGGCGCGCAGGCGGCTCCACGCCATGTGCGTTTGGCCGAAGAGTTTATTCGCACGCATATTGAGGACCCGATTTCTGTGATTGAAATTGCGGCTGCGGCCTCGGTGAGTGTGCGCACCCTGTTTGATGGCTTTAAACGGTTTCGGGGCACCACGCCGATGGCCTATCTCAAAACCATCCGATTTGAAGCCGTGCGCGCCGACTGTATCACTGCCGCACCCGAAGCCTCGGTGACCGAGATAGCATTGAAATGGGGGTTCACAAATCTCGGGCGCTTTGCGGACAGCTACCGCAAACGATATGGCGAACTGCCCTCCGACACGCTGCGCCGCCGGGGGAAGTGAGCGCCGATTTTAGCGTTCCTGCCGGGCCGCGCGCCCAACGGATCAGAGCGCGCAGCCACAGGTAAAGGCCGTCTTTTACGCCGCCAATTCAGGATGGAGATATTTCTCCAACCCGGCGCGGCAATCATCGGGCCAAGGATGGGATTTATGATCCTTGGTCGAGGTCATGACGATGAGTTGTTCGATGGTCCAAATCACGTCCTCACCGACCTTCACCACCGTGTATAAGTCGAGAGAAGATTTGCCGATCTTGCGCACATGCACATTAAAATCGAGCACATCCCCGTACACCGCAGGTTTTTTAAATTCGATGGTCATTTTGACACTGGGCAGACCCAAATGGCGGTCAAACATCAGTTCCTTCCATGTGACCCCGAAAGAGGCAAACATGGCCTCATTCACATCAACCAACATCGACAGATAGGCCGGGTGATAGGCGATGCCGGTGAGGTCGCAATCGCCAAAACGCATCGGCTTTGAGATCGTAAAGGGCATAGGGTTTCCTTTCAGTTGAGCGGCCGCAAGAGGCATGCGTCGCATGAGTAAAGATGGGCGACACCCCAGGTTTGCGCCCTCTCTTTTTATTTATGTTTAAAATGTATTGCGATGTCAAACACCGTGTGAATCGGTGGAAATGTCAGCTCTTTATGGGTCAACACTTCACTCTATATAGAATTTATCATGCTACTAGATGCAGCTAATTCAGCGGGTTATTTCATTATTTATAAAATAATTTCATGAAGTTATGAGGTTTTAGCGCATTCCATATCCACAACCAGCTCATTGTCGCTTCCCTGTTGACAGAAAGCTGCGGTCAATTTAGCTTTATATTTAAAGTATATTGGCGGCGACATGCATCTGCCCCCTCAGTCAAAGGATAACAGCAATGAAGATAGCGATTCTCGGCGGCGGCCCTTCCGGTCTGTACTTTGCGATTTCGATGAAACTGCGCGACCCAAACCATGATCTCACGATCTATGAGCGCAACCGCTTTGATGACACCTTTGGCTGGGGCGTTGTGCTTTCCGATGAGACCATGTCCAACTTTGAGGACAACGACCCGATTTCCGAAAAAATGATCCGCGACAACTTTGCCTATTGGGATGATGTCAAAACGGTGCGCGGTGATGAGGCGATGACCTCAGGCGGTCACGGGTTCTGTGGTATCGGACGCAAAAAACTTTTGCTGGTGCTGCAGGAGCGCGCGCGCGACCTTGGCGTCACCTTGCAATATGAGACCGATCTCACCGACGAAAAGATCGCTGAACTGAAAGAAACCAACGATTTGGTGGTGGCCGCAGATGGCCTCAACTCCAAAACACGCACGATCTATGCCGATCAATTTCAGCCCGAGATTGACATGCGCCGGAACCATTTTGTCTGGCTTGGTACGCATCAGAAATTCGATGACGCCTTCACCTTTATTTTTGAGAAAACCGAACATGGTTGGATCTGGGCGCATGCCTATCAATTTGACGATGACACGGCGACGTTCATTGTCGAATGCGGCCCCGACGTGTTTAAGGCCTTTGGCTTTGACACGCTGAACCAACAAGACAGCATCGCGCTGTGCGAAAAGATTTTTGCCAAGCACCTTGGCGGCCATGCCTTGATGACCAATGCCAATCACATTCGCGGCTCGGCCTGGATTCAATTCCCGCGCGTCACCTGTGAAAACTGGTTTTTTGAAAATGTCGTTTTGCTCGGGGATGCCTCCGCCACTGCGCATTTTTCCATCGGCTCCGGCAGCAAACTTGGGATGGAAAGCGCCATCGCTTTGGCCGATGAACTCAACTCCGGTGCACCGCTTCGGGACGCGCTACAAACCTACCAAGACGAACGCAAACTCCAAGTGCTGCGCGTCACATCCGCGGCGCGCAATTCGACGGAATGGTTTGAAGAGGTCGAACGTTATCTGACTTTAGACATGATGCAGTTCAACTATTCCCTGCTCACCCGGTCCCAACGGATCAGCCACGAAAACCTGCGGTTGCGCGACCCGGAATGGTTGGCCTCGGCCGAAGCCTGGTTCCAAAAAAAGGCGGGCAGCAATTCAAACCGCAGCCCGATGTTTGCGCCGTTCAAGCTGCGTGAAATGGAATTGACCAACCGCGTCGTTGTCTCACCGATGGCACAATATAAGGCCTCTGAAGGCATGCCGACCGACTGGCATTTTGTGCATTACGCCGAGCGCGCCAAAGGGGGTGCCGGATTGGTGTTCACCGAAATGCTCTGTGTCTCCATGGAGGGGCGCATCACCCCCGGTTGCCCGTGCATCGGACCGGACCAAGTGCCCGCCTGGTCGCACCTGACCGATTTCGTTCATGCCGAAACACCTGCGAAAGTCTGTGCGCAAATCGGCCATGCGGGCCGCAAAGGCTCCACCCGTTTGGCTTGGGATGGGATCGACCAACCGCTCACAGAGGGCAATTGGGACCTGCTTTCCGCCTCGGCGCTGCCGTTGATGGAGGGCAATGTCGTGCCCAAAGCAATGGATCGCGCCGATATGGACAAGGTCAAAGATCAATTCGTTGCCGCAGTGAAAGCCGCAGCGGAGGCCGATTTCGACATGATCGAAATGCACGCAGCCCACGGCTATCTCTTGGCCTCCTTCATCTCGCCGGTGACCAACAAACGGTCTGATGAGTATGGCGGATGCCTAGAGAACCGGATGCGGTTCCCGCTTGAAATTTTCCACGCGATGCGGGCGCACTGGCCCGAGGCCAAGCCGATGAGCGTACGGATTTCGGCCCATGACTGGATGGGCGACGAGGGCGTTCACCCCGAAGAGGCCGTCGACATTGCGCGACTGTTCAAAGAGGCCGGGGCCGATGCGATCAACGTTTCGTCCGGTCAAACGGACAAGAAAGAACAGCCGATCTATGGCCGGATGTTCCAGGTGCCTTTCTCCGACCGTGTGCGCAATGACGTCCAGTCGCCGACCTTGGTTGCGGGCAATATCTACGAACCCGATCACGTCAATTCGATCTTAATGGCCGGTCGCGCCGATCTGGTACTTTTGGCCCGTCCGCATCTTGCCGATCCGTATTGGACCCTTCATGCGGCTGTGGAGCTTGGCGACACCGAACAGGCATGGCCCGCCCCCTATGAAGGGGGACGTCGTCAGGCCAATACGCTTGCTGAACGCGCGAAAGCAATGGTGTCATGAGTCTAGACGGAAAAGCGGCCTTTGTGACGGGAGGCGGCTCCGGTGTCGGGGCTGTCATCGCCCTGCATCTGGCTCAGGCCGGAGCACAGGTCACGATTTGCGGACGTCGCCGTGCGCCGCTTGATGCTATGGCGGTCCAACATCCGAACATCACGGCGATTGTCGCGGACATCACCGATGAGGTGGCGATTTCCGCGGCCATTGCCAAGGCGGCTCCCGACATCGTTGTGGCCAACGCCGGGGCGTCGGAAAGCGCACCTTTCGCCAAAACCGAACTGGCCGCCTTTGAACGGATGATGACGGTCAACCTCACCGGCACCTTTCTCACCCTGCGCGAGGGCGTAAAGGCGATGCAGGGCAAGCCATGGGGCCGCCTTATTGCCATCGCCTCGACCGCAGGGATCAAAGGCTATCCCTATGTCGCGCCCTATGCGGCGGCCAAACATGGTGTCGTCGGGATGGTCAAATCCGTCGCCCTTGAAGTTGTGCGCAAAGGCATCACGATCAATGCGATTTGTCCGGGGTTTCTTGACACCGAAATGACCGAACGCTCGATCGCCAATATCGTCGAAAAAACCGGGCGCAGCCCCGAAGAGGCCCGCGCCTCTTTGGAGGCGACCAACCCCATGCACAGGCTCGTTCCTCCCGAAGATGTCGCCCGCGCCGTTCTCTGGCTCTGCTCTGAGGGCTCCGATATGGTCACTGGACAATCTATTTCAGTGTCCGGAGGTGAGACATGACCGAGACCTTTTCCATCCGCCGTCAGGTGGAATTCAATCACTGTGACGCCGCCGGGATCGTGTTCTATCCCCGCTATTTTGAAATGATCTCCTCACTCACTGAGCGGTTCTTTTCTGATGCGTTGGATTTTAGCTGGGCCTCCATTGGGCTCTCCGAGGGCTACGGCACGCCGATGGGCAATATCGAGGTCCGCTTTCACGCGCCCTCTCAGCTTGAAGATTGGTTGGATCTTTCGCTTCAGCTTGAGCGGATTGGCCGGTCCTCTGCGACATTCCTGATCACCTGTGCCTGCGAGGGCACGCCGCGGTTCACCTGCAAGGCCACGGTGGTTTACGCCAACATCAAAACCGGCGGCTCTGAACCTTGGCCCGAGACCCCGCGTGCAAAAATGTCCCGCTATCTCACGGCCTCCTCCCAAAATGAACGCCAAGATTAAAAGAAAGACGCACCATGACAGCTCTCACACCTCATATGTTCCTCCAGCCAGACGGTTGGGTTCCGGCCAAAGGCTATGCCAATGGTCTTTTGGCCGAAGGTCGGATGGTTTTTACGGGCGGTTTGATTGGATGGAACGCACAGCAGGAGTGGGTGCATCTGGACATGCTGGGGCAATTCCGCCAGACGCTCGAAAACATTGTGGCGGTGCTGGAACAGGCCGGTGCGAAGCCCGAGCACCTTGTGCGCCTGACGTGGTACATCACCAACAAAGAGGAATATCTCGATAACCTGCGGGCGTTCGGCGCCGCCTACCGCGAGGTGATTGGACGACATTTCCCGGCGATGGCCGTTGTTCAGGTCGTGGCCTTGATGGAAGACGCCGCCAAGATCGAGATCGAAGCCACGGCGGTTATTCCCCATGACATTACACCCCATGACTGAAGCGCTTCAACGCCCTGACACGGCCCCCACACTTGTCACCGTCGCTCCGCACAGCCATGCGACGCCGCGGGGGGCCGTCACCGGGGCGTGGATCATGGGGCAGCTCGATGTGGCGGCGGGGCTTGCCGGGCGTAAGATTGCGCAGGGCGATGCCTTGATCCTGTCGATCAAAGAGCTGACCTTTCATGCCGCTCTGAGCGCAGGCGCGGAATTTGTGATCCATGCCGACCTGACACGGCGCGGCAACAGTTCCTTTAACCTGTTTCTTTCCGCATGGGCTGAGCCGGACAGGGATTGCAGCCTTGTTATGAGTGCTGATGTGGTGCTTGTTGCGGTTGACGCCGATGGCAAGCCCCGGAAACTAAACTAAAAAATAGTAAAACAGTGCGCTTTACATAGACCTGACAGAGGAAAACCCATGTGAATTTCATGTGGGTTTTCGCTTTACCTACGCGTCTATAAATTGATACTTAAAATAAGTTTTGTACGGTAATTCGAAATGGACAGGTAAAATGACTGCGCAAGAGACCCATTTGGTTGAGGATGAAATGCTCGCGCGTCAACGGCTTCGGCTTTGGTTGCAAATGCTCAAGGCCGTGCGCTACGTTGAGGGCTCTTTGCGTGAACGCCTTCGTTCAGGGTATGCCACCACCCTCCCCCGCTTTGATGTCTTGGCCGCTCTTCATTCGGAACCGGAGGGCATGAAAATGAGCGAGCTGTCGCAGCACCTTGTCGTGTCCAATGGCAATGTCACCGGCGTAGTGGATCGGCTGGTCAGTGAGGAGCTTGTTGAACGGCAAACGCTCGAATCAGATCGTCGTGCTTTTCTGGTGCGGATCACCGACAAAGGCCGCGCGTTGATGGATGAAATGACGGCGGAGCACCTCGGTTGGATCGACGAAATGTTCACTGATGTGTCCGAGTCCGACGCGGCGCGGGGCATTTCCATCATGCTCGACATCCGCCACAAAGGGTAACGGAGCTTTGCGTGATCAGCGTCTGTGTGTCGCGATCACGCGCGAGGCCTCCTCATACAGTCCCGAAAGAATATTGAGCGTCCGCACCGCGTCTTTCATCCGTGCGGTGAATTCCGGCAATTCGGCAATCTCGGAAATCAACTGACTGCGGCGTATCTCTGCGTATCTGTCGGTGATTTCACAGCCCCGATCCGTGGCCGCGTAGGTGACCCCCGTCCGACTTGATCCATGTTTGGACACAAGCCCATCGGAAACCATTTTTCGGATAGAATACTGAATGTTAGGAATGTCGTCCCGGTTCATTAGACGGGCGATTTCTTTGATCGTTTTGGCGCGGTCATTCATGCGGATCACATGGAGCAACGCGTTGTCTGGGCCACTGGCGACATAGCCCGATGAGGCGACCAGACACTCAGATTGCCAGCGGCCAAAGCTTTCAAATGTGCGCATCAAGGCGAATTCAAATTCAGTTGCCGCGACCTCTGGCTCATCGGCCGCAAGGTGCCATGTGAAGTCGATGTTTTTGGGCGCTGCTTTTTTTTCCGACATGTGCGGGCCTCCGGTATGGATTTCGATTTAAACAAGTTTTCACAGCAAAATTATCTTGACTCAATGCCTTTTTTAAATGCACTTTTAAATCAAAAATCTATTCAAAAACCAACATGGAGAACTGCACATGACTAAGAATAAAATGTCTCAAAAGGACGGGTTCAAACTCGGCACTTTCTCATCCAACTGCTCCTCTGGGATGACGGTGAGCAAAGCGCCGGAACGCTGGGTGAACAGCTGGGAGAACAATCTCAAGCTCGGCAAGATGCTTGACGAGGCCGGGATGGATTTCATTTTGCCGATTGCCCGCTGGATCGGCTATGGCGGCGAAACCGATTTCCACGGTAGCGTGTTGGAAACGGTGACCTGGGCCACGGCTCTTTTGGCCAACACCAAAGACATCTCCGTTTTCGCCACCATTCACACAGCGGCCAATCACCCGGTTGTCGTCGCCAAACAGATTGCAACGATGGATCAAATCGGTGCAGGCCGCGCGGGCCTCAACATTGTCGCGGGCTGGAACAAACCGGAATATGAGGCGCTTGGGCTCACGCTGCCCGACGATCATGAGTCGCGCTATGGCTACGCTCAGGAATGGTTCGATATCGTTCAAAAACTATGGACCAGCCACGAACATTTTGACTGGGACGGCGCGTCCTTTACCCTCAAAGGCGTTAAGGGTGATCCGTGGCCGATCGAAGGCAGCGTTCCGATCCTGAACGCTGCTGGTTCCGGTTTGGGACGCGAATTTGCCACTCAAAACGCCAACTACCTGTTCACCCCGGCCATTGACCTGACCCGATCCGTCGATGAGATCAAAGAGCTGAAACAAAAGGCAACGGATAAGGGTCGCGATGTGGGCGTGCTGACATTCAGCCACGTGATTTGCCGCCCCACCGAAGAAGAGGCCCGCGCCTATCACGACAAGATCATGAGCGAAATCGACTGGCCCGCCGTCGACAATCTGGTGAACCTTCAGTTCGCTCATGCACAGTCTTTTCCGCATGATCTTTTGGCGCAAATCCGAGATGTGATGGCGCTTGGCCATGGTGGCTTCCCCCTGATCGGCACGCCGCGGCAAGTGGCCGATGGCATCATCAAGCTGCATGACACAGGCTTTGCTGGCACCACCCTGTCCTTTGTCGATTACGTTGAGGAATTCCCCTATTTCCGCGATGAAGTGCTGCCGCTTCTGGCCGAAGCTGGCATCCGCTAACGCCAAAGCAAAGCCCCCGATCTCTGAGAGACCGGGGGCTTTTTATCGTGTCGGTGGAGGCGGCTTACAGCAGGCCTGTTTCCTTGGCAACACGGCGATATGCGGCCCCGGCGGTAAAGCCGCCGTCGATCACGAAATCCTCTCCGGTGATGAAAGCGGAGCCCTCGGAGGCGAGAAACAGCACCAATTGGGCGACCTCATCGGCCTCACCGGAGCGTTGCATCGGCGTCAGGTTGATCATCGGCGCAAGGTGTGGCGAATTGCGATTAAGGTCCGTCACGATCAGGCCCGGACAGATGGCATTGACCCGAATGCCCATGTCCGCGAACTCCATCGCTGCTGTGCGCGTCAGGCCCCGGAGGGCCCATTTGGACGATGTGTAGGCCGGATCATAATGCCCGGAAAAGCCGCTGTTGGACGAAATGTTGACGATGCTGCCACCCCCGGTTTCGGCCATGAACGGCGCCGCATGTTTGATGCCGATGAACGCACCTGTGGCATTCACATCCATCACTTTACGCCACTCTTCCACGGACATGTCTTGGATGATCTTGCGATTGATGATCCCGGCGTTGTTGACAAGGATATCCAGCCGCCCGGTCCACTCTCGAACAAGTTCCAAGGCGGCGCACCATGCCGCCTCCGAGGTCACATCGAGCGTTACAAAGCGCACATTATGACCCGCATCATTCAGACGTTTTGCAAGAGCAACTCCGTCCTCTTCCAACACATCACACAATAGCACAGAGGCCCCCGCCGTGGCCAAAAGCTCGGCCTCGATCGCACCTTGGCCGCGCGCAGCTCCGGTCACAATTGCGGTTTTGCCCGACAGATCTGTCAGGGCATTTTTGACGTTCTCGAAATTGATACTCATGCTTGCACCATCCTTTGGCGTTGTTCCCCAAGCCCGTCCGCGCCGAGTGTGACCACCTGTCCGGCCCGCAGGAAAGTCGGCGGTTTCATCCCCAAACCAACGCCCGGGGGGGTGCCGGTTGCAATGATGTCGCCGGGCTCCAGGGTCAGGAACTGCGAGATATAATGCACCAAATGCGCCACCCCAAAGATCATCGTCTTGGTGTTGCCGGTCTGGCGGCGTTTGCCGTCCACATCGAGCCAAAGATCAATGTTTTGAATGTCGTCAAATTCGTCTTTTGTCACCATCCATGGGCCGACAGGACCAAAGGTATCGTGGCTTTTGCCCTTGACCCACTGTCCGCCGCGCTCGGATTGAAACGCGCGCTCGGAGACGTCATTGACCAAAGCGTAGCCTGCAACATAGTCCAGCGCCGCGACCTCTGAGACGTATTTGGCGCGGGTGCCAATCACGATGCCCAGTTCAACTTCCCAATCGGTTTTTTGAGACGTGCGCGGAATTTCGACATCATCATTTGGGCCGCAAATTGCGTTCGACGCCTTGGCAAACAGGATTGGTTCGGCGGGCGGTTCTTTGCCCGTTTCTTTGGCGTGATCGGCATAGTTCAGACCGATACAGAGAAATTTTCCCGGTCGTGCGATCGCTGACCCCAGACGTGGTGTGCCCTCAACCACGGGCAAATCCGCCAGATCAAGAGCGGCCAGTTTGGCAAGGCTCTTTGGTGACAGGCTCTCGCCATTGATGTCTGCAACAACACCGGAGAGGTCGCGGATTTTGCCCTCGGCATCCAGACAGGCAGGGCGTTCCGAGCCGATTGGCCCATAGCGAAGAAGCTTCATAAAGCATCCTTTCGTAGGACGTCTCCGGGGTTTGATGCACCGGAGACGACAAGGGGATGAATGTTACGCGCGACGATAGCCTTCGAGGGCTTCGTCGGGCACATCAGGCAGGTTGGTGACGAGGTTGTCCGGGGTCCGGCAGGTCAGCCAAACGAGTTCCTCGGTGGTGCTCATGTTGACTTCAACATGCGGCATATATGGCGGCACGAACACAAAATCGCCCTCGTACATGTCGAGGTACTCTTTGTAATCTTCGCCAAAATAGATACGCCCGTGACCTTTCAGGACATATCCGCCGGTTTCGCATTCTTCATGGTGATGCGGCGGCGAGCGGTGACCGGGCTCATTGCTCACGCGGCCAAACCAGATTTTGGTGGCCGGTGTGTGCTGTGGGCTTACACCCGATTTGCGAACGCATTCGCCAGATTGCAATGTGCTGTCGTCCAGTTCGGTGGAACGGGTGACGACGGGAACAACTTTGTCCGTCATGGGTAGTCCTCCTCTTAAAATAGGTGGGTGCATCGCACCCATGACAGGACAGTGGCACATGATGTTTTAGGCTTCAAGTAAATCTTTGAATGCGCCATATGGTGTTTAAACTCCAAAGACGACCAGAGGGCCTAATCAACCGCGCGCGCTGGGGTGTGGGGCATTACATATGGCCAAAGGCAGGCAGAATGCGGGTCACGGCGGAATGACTGATGCCCCACTCTGATGCCCGATTCTCCTCAAATCCGCCTGAATACTCATATTTTTAATGGTGTTTAATTTTTAATCGACAGTCGGATACATCACGGAACCCTCAAATTCTCTGAGGTCATCGGATGAGGGAGAGGCCAAAACACCGTTTGTTTTTATGTGGTTTTCTCCGATAACGGCTGGCGCTGAGCACCCATTCCGACGGGTTCGAGACAGGATTTCGGGCGAAAATCTCCGCCAATGCGAAAGATTTTTATCCCAAAATAAACTTTGTACTTGAAGAAAGTTTATATATGCATTTGCATATTAATAATCAAAAACACAATCCACCTGAACAGGGAGCCTCATATGTCCACCCAAGAAACACTCGCAAGCGTTGCTGCTGGCCTGCTTGACGGAACCATCAAAGTCGTCGATTGCACCGCCCCGCTCGGCCCCGATACACCGCTGTTGAAACTGCCGCCAGAGTTTGCCGACGACACGCCCAAAATCGAGATTCATAAGATTTCCGAATATGGTGACCGCGGTCCGTTTTGGGCTTGGAACTGGCTGAAACTCGGCGAACACTCCGGCACCCATTACGATGCCCCGCATCACTGGATCACCGGCAAAGATTTCCCCGACGGCTCCGTCGACACCATCAATCCGCAAAATTTCGTCGCTCCGGCCAATGTGATTGATTGCTCCAAAGACGCCGCCGAAAATCCCGATTTCCTTTTGACCGCTGCGCATGTGAAGGCGTGGGAAGCCGAGCATGGCGAAATCAAAGAAGGCGAATGGGTGCTGATGCGCACCGATTGGGATCAGTACAACACGGATGAGGACAAATACCTCAATGCCGACGAAAACGGCCCGCATACACCTGGTCCGACGGCGGAACTCATCACCTATCTGATGGAAGAGAAAAAGGCGCTTGGCTGGGGCACCCAGTGCATCGGCACCGACGCAGGTGCTGCGGGTGGCTTTGAGATTCCGTTTCCGGCGCACAACTTGCTGCACAAACACAACCGCTATGGCCTTGCCTCTCTGACCAACCTGAAAGAGCTGCCCGCCAAAGGCGCGATCCTTGTCACGGCGCCGCTCAAGATCGTCAAAGGCACCGGCTCGCCGATCCGCGCGCTTGCGCTCATCCCCGCCGCTTGATCCGGGAGACATGTCCATGACCGCATCCACAGACATTGCCATCATCGGGACCGGGATCAACGCCTTGGTCGCCGGGGCCCTGCTGGCCAAATCCGGGAAACGTGTCGCGATGTTTGAACGCGAAGCCGTGGCCGGCGGCTGTATGCGGTCCGAAACCTTGGCGGAGGGGGTCACCTATGATCCCCTTGCCACAACATTCGTGCTTTGGGTGACGGGCGCGGCCCATGGTGCCCTTGGGGCCGATCTGGCCCGGCATGGGGTTGAATTTTGTGCCACAGACACCCCAACTGGCGTGCTTTTGCCCGATGGCCGGGCGCTGACCTATAAAATGGACCGCGCCGCCAATATGGCCGCTTTTGACGCGGTGCACAGAGGCGATGGCGCACAGCTTGGTGCTGATCTTGACGCCTTTGGTGCCGATGCCGAGCTTTTGTTTGGTCTGATGGGGGGCGACCCTTGGTCAAAATCCACCGCAAAGCTTTTGGGCAAAGAAGCCTGGAAACGCAAACCGCACGGGCTTGCCGCCACCATGGGCGGCGCGTTGCAATCCATGCGCGGCTGGTTGGAAACCTCTTTTGAGGATGAGTTGACGCGGGCGCTTTGGGCGCCTTGGTGCTTGCACGCGGGACTAGGTCCAGAGGCGGCGTTTTCCGGCCAAATGGGTCAGGTGATCGGCTTTGCCTTGGAGGCGGCAGGCGCGCCCATCGTGAAAGGCGGCGCGGCCAATATGGTGCGTGGGTTGATCGCCATTATCGAGGAAAACGGTGGCACCCTGCGCACCTCTGCTGAAGTGTCTGAAATCTTGATTTCGAACGGCAAAGCGACCGGCCTCAAATTATCAAACGGCGAAACGATCAAGGCGGGCAAACTGCTTGCTTCCGTCACGCCGCATCAACTCTATGACAGGCTCGCCCCCTCCCCCAAACACCGCGACAACCTACGCAAATACAAATACGGCAAAGGCAATTTCCAGCTTCACTACCTGCTCAATGGTCCTGTGAAATGGACCACACCGGGGCTCGATCAGGTGCAGCTTTTGCACATCACCCCCGGTCTGGATGCCGTGTCAAAAGCGGGCAACGAAGCCGAACGCGGGATGTTGCCGGATGTGCCAACGATCTGTGTGGGCCAACCCACAGCTGCCGATCCCAGCCGTGCACCAGAGGGTCAAACTGTGCTCTGGTTGCAACTGCCCGAAGCGCCACGCAGCGTCAAAGGCGATGCACGCGGCGAGATCACCGTGCCCGCCGATGGGCAATGGACAGAGGCCCTGCGCGAAGCCTTTGCCGACCGCGTTGAGGCCATCCTGAGCCAGCATATCGACGGGTTCAAAGATCAGATTGTCACCCGTCGCGCGATCTCTCCGGCGGATTTGGAAGGCTACAACATGAACCTTGTTGGCGGCGATCCTTATGGCGGCGCCTGCGCGCTTGATCAGTTCTTCCTCTGGCGTCCGTTTGCCGACACCCTGCGTCACGACAGCGGCATCAAGAACCTCTATCACATTGGCGCGTCCACCCATCCGGGGCCGGGCCTGTCCGGTGGCTCAGGCTTTCTGACGGCCAAGGAATTGGGCGCATGATGGACCGTCCCGAGGATCTCGAAGAATTCACGCCCTATCTGATGAACCGGGTCATGGCGCGCTACAACAAAGGCGTCGAAGCGGCGCTCAAAGAGGTGGGTGTCTCCGTTGCACAAATGCGCGCGCTCGTCGTTTTATTCGATGGCGGCCCCTGCACGATCAGCGAGCTGTCGGTGCTGACTGTGATCAAACAATCCACCCTCTCGCGCACACTCGATTCAATGGAAAAAGCCGATCTGATCCGCCGCGAGGGACAAGATGGCGACAGCCGCGTGCGCCAAATCAGCCTCACCGATGCCGGACGCGCCGCCTATGAGGCCGCGTGGCCCGCGATGATTGGCATGCGCGACACCATGCTTGCCGCTCTGACGCAAGACGAACGCGGCCTGCTCAACACAATGCTTTTGCGGGTGTTCTACGACATCCGCCATCACGATTTTTAAAGGAGACCCCCATGGCCGAAAGATCGTTTGCCAAGGAAGTCCAAAAACTAAAACAAGGCGAAGGTGACACCTTTGCCGGAGAAGGCATCTTAGCCATCACCAAGGCGCTGTTGGAAAACGGCGTAGGCTATGTGGGCGGCTATCAAGGCTCGCCGATTTCCCACCTCATGGATGTGCTTGCCGATGCCGAAGAGATCCTCAGTGAGCTTGGGGTGCATTTCGAGGCCTCAGCCAGCGAGGCCACCGCCACGGCGATGCTTGCGGCCTCAGTCCATTATCCCATTCGCGGCGCGGTCACTTATAAATCCGTCGTCGGCACCAATGTGGCCTCGGACGCCCTGTCCAACCTTGCGTCTGGTGGCGTCACGGGCGGCGCATTGATCATTGTGGGCGAGGATTACGGCGAAGGCTCGTCGATCATGCAAGAACGCACCTATGCGTTCGCGATGAAATCTCAGGTCTGGATGTTGGACCCGCGCCCCAATCTGCCCGCGATTGTCAAAGCCGTCGGGGATGGGTTTGAGCTGTCCGAAGTGTCGAACACGCCTGTGATGTTGCAGGTCGGCATCCGTTCGTGCCACGTCCACGGCCATTTCGAGGCGCGTGACAACAAACGCCCGCACATGACGGTCTCTGATGCCCTCGAAAACCCGGCGCGCAAACTGGACCGGATCGTGTTGCCGCCCGCGACCTATCTGCACGAAGAAGAAAAGCTGACCAAACGTCTCCCCGCCGCGCAGAAATTCATTCTCGATCGTGAGATCAACGAACGGTTCGGCGCAGCGGGCAGCAAAGTGGGCCTGATCCTTCAAGGCGGCACATACAACACCGTGATCCGCGCGCTCAACCGTCTTGGACTGGCCGATCTCTATGGCGACACCGAGATGGATATGTTGGTGCTCAACTGCGTCTATCCCCTCGTCGACAGTCAAATCATGGCCTTCTGTGAGGGCAAGGATGCGGTTTTGATCATCGAAGAAGGTCAGCCCAACTACATCGAACAACAGATCGCCCATATGCTCTACAAAGCGGGAAAATCGGTCAAACTCGAAGGCAAGGGCATGTTGCCGATGGGGGGGGAGTACACCGGGCAAGTCATGGTCGATGGGATCGGCGCATTTCTCTCCGAATATGCGTCTGAGATGCTGCCAGTGGCCAAACTGGCCTCTAACGAAGACCCGATCGCGATCCCTGATCTTTCCAAGGTGCTGCCTGCCCGCCCCCCAGGGTTCTGCACCGGCTGCCCGGAACGTCCGATCTTTGCCGCCACCAAATTGGTCGAAGAGGAACTGGGCGAACATCACATCTCCTCTGACATCGGCTGTCACCTGTTCTCCATCATGCCGCCCTTTGATTTGGGCGCGACGACGATGGGCTATGGCCTTGGCCCGGCCTCCGCCGCGGCGTTCCACAATGAGAATAAAAAGGGCCGTCGCTCGATTTCCTTCGTCGGTGATGGTGGGTTCTGGCACAACGGCCTGACCAGCTCGGTCGGCAACGCGGTGTTCAACAAATCCGACAATGTCATCGTCATCGTCGACAATTTCTACTCGGCGGCGACAGGCGGTCAGGACATCTTGTCCTCGCGCGCCACGAACAAAACCAAACAGACCCAAAACTCCATCGTTGAGGCCTGCAAAGGCATGGGCGTCAAATGGATTCGTCAGATTGATCGCACCTATGATGTGACCAAAGTCCGCGACACGTTGAGAGAGGCGCTGACCACCGAGCAAGAGGGGCCGAAAGTGATTGTCGCCTCCTCGGAATGTATGCTCAACAAACAGCGCCGGGTGAAACCCGAACTGGCCAAAGCCGCCAAAGAGGGCAAACGCGTGGTGCGGCCCCGCTTTGGCGTCGACGAGGATATTTGCACCGGCGATCACGCTTGTATGCGCCTGTCGGGCTGTCCGTCTTTGTCGGTCAAGGACACGGGTGATCCCCTGCGCGATGATCCGGTGGCCGCGATTGATCAAACCTGCGTCGGCTGTGGCAACTGTGGTGAGGTGGCGGATGCGGCTGTGCTCTGCCCCTCGTTCTTTCAGGCCGAAATCGTGTCGAACCCAAGTGCTGGCGAAAAACGCCGCGCCCGTCGTAGCCAAAAAATCATCTCTTGGCTGCAAAGCCGTCGCGACGCGAAACGCGTGGCTTTTGCCTAAGGAACCGCCTCATGAACATCCAAGCAAACCCGATAGTCGCCCGCCGCTCTCCCGGCCCTGACGGAGAAAAAGTCATTACCTTGGCCGCACTGGCTGTTGGCGGGCAAGGCGGCGGCGTGCTCACCAACTGGATTGTGGCCGTGGCCGAAGCCAACGGCTATCGCGCCCAATCCACCTCGGTCGCAGGCGTGGCCCAACGGACAGGCGCGACCATTTACTATGTTGAAATGTGCCGCGACACAGGCCGCGCGCCGGTGTTCTCCCTGTCCCCTTCGATTGGGGACGTCGACATTCTCATCGCCTCGGAATTGATGGAAGGCGGGCGGGCGATCATGCGCGGTTTTGTAACGCCGGGCCGCACCACGTTGATCACCTCCACCCACCGCATCGCTGCCGTGTCGGAAAAAATCAACCCCGGCGACGGTCGCGTCGATGGCGCAGACGTGGTCGCCGCCATGGGCATCGCCGCCGATCATGTCGTCGCCTTTGATATGGAAAGCGTGGCGAAAAAAGCCGGGTCGGTGATTTCGTCGTCCTTGCTTGGCGCGTTGGCGGGATCAGGCGCGCTACCGTTTCCGCGCGACAGTTTTGAGGACGTGATCCGTGGCTCTGGTCGTGGTGTTGAGGCAAGTTTGCGGGCGTTTGGCGAGGCCTACGAGATTGCAAAAGGCACCAAATCTGCACCGCTCCCAGAAGAAGCCACCGTCCCGATCGTTCCGGTGTTGCATGTCCCGCAAAAGCTTGCCGCCAAATGGGCCGCCCTTGAGGCCCGCGTTGCGATCCTGCCGGGTGAGGTTCAGGAGATGACGGCCCTGGGTTTGAAAAAAGTCGTGGACTACCAAGATGTTGCTTATGGCGCGGACTATCTCGATATGGTCGAAAAGGTGGTCGCGCTGGATGCCGCACCGTTTGATCTCAGCGTAAATGCCGCCAAATATTGCGCCCGCGCATTGTGTTATGATGATCTGTTGCGGGTCGCGGATATCAAAACACGGGCATCGCGGTTTGAGCGCGTCAAAGACGAGGTTGTCGTCAAAGACGATCAAGTCCTGATGCTCACCGAATATTTTCACCCGCGCTTTGAGGAATTCACCACGACCTTGCCCAAATCCATTGGGAAATGGCTACAAAGACGCAAAGCCATTGAAGCGTTTTACACCAAGCGTTTCGATAAAGGCCGGCGCATTCGCACCGATAGTTTGCGCGGCTTTATGATGCTTTGGGTGGTGTCTTCCCTGCGTCCGATCCGCCGCACATTGCTACGTCACGAAAGTGAGATGGCGCATGTGACCGCATGGTTCAACACGGCTATGGACGTGGCCAAAACCGACCCGGCACTCGCCTGTGAAGTGCTGGCCAATTATCGCCTGATCAAGGGCTATTCCGACACCCATGCCCGTGGCCTGTCGAAATTTGCCCGCGTGATGGGCGCGCTTGATCTCTTAAAGGGCCGCAATGATGCTGCCGACTGGATGCGGCGTCTGCGCGTCGCGGCCCTCGACGATGTCAAAGGCGACAAACTTGATGGGGCTTTGGCCACTGTCAAAAGCTTTGCGGGGTAAGGGATGAGCACGCCGATCGTCATCATTGGGGCCGGGATCAACGGCCTTGTCGCGGCGGCCGATCTGGCCGCAAGGGGCAAAAAGGTTCGTGTTTTCGAGCGCGCGCCAACCCCCGGCGGCGCGGTGCGCACCGAAGAGTTGACCCTCCCCGGCTTTCGTCACGATGTCGCGGCGATGAACCTGTCGATGTTCGCAGGCTCGGCCTTTATGGCCCGCCACGGGGAGGAAATGGCACGGCATGGAATGGCATTTGTCCCCATCTCGCGCCCCTTTGCACAGGCGATGGCGCCGGGCGATTATGTCGGCGTGAGCACGGATGTGGAGGAGACACTGTCCACCTTTGCCTCCGACAGAGACAAGGCGACATGGCGCGACCTGATGGCGGCGTTTCCCGCCCGCGCCGGTGTGGTCGGTGGGTTGCTTGGCACCCCGATGCAACGCTGGCCCCTGCTCAAATTCATCTGGAAAACATGGCGGTCTCTGGGGACGGCGAAAAGTCTTGAGGTGGCGCAATTTTTGACAAACTCGCCGCGCGCGTGGTTGGAAGAGACCTTTGAAGACCCGCGCCTGCGCACCGCGCTTTCAACATGGGGGATGCACCTTGATTTTGCCCCCGACATCGCCGGCGGTGCGATTTTCCCCTATCTCGAAGCCATGGGTGGTCAGGCCATGGGCATGGTGATTGGTCAGGGTGGTGCCGATGTTGCCACTCGCGCATTGGTCACCATGATCGAGGCGCACGGCGGTACCGTCGAATGCAACGCCGATGTGACAGAGATCCTGCACACAAATGGCAGGGCCACAGGCGTTGTCGTGAATGGCAAAAAGGTCGAAGCCTCAACCATTTTGGCAGGTCTGGCCCCAAAACACCTGCTGCGCCTCACGGGTGGCACACAGGATGCGCGATTTGACACAGGTCTCGAAAAATTCCGTCATGCGCCCGGAACAATGATGATCCATCTTGCCTTGGACGGCCCTGTGCCATGGGCGGCTAAGGCGCTTGGCAGCTTCGCATATGTCCATATCGGGCGCGACATTGACACCGCCTCGCGCACCTATACCCAAGCGCTTGCCGGGCTTTTGCCGGACACGCCGCTTCTTGTCGTCGGTCAGCCGACAGTGTTCGACCCCACGCGTGCGCCGGATGGAAAGCACACGCTTTGGGTTCAGGTCCGGGTGGTTCCGGCGGAGATCAAAGGCGACGCAAAAGGAGAAATTACCTCACAAAATTGGGAGGATGCAAAGGTTTTGATGGCAGAACGCGCGCTTGATCTGATCGAAGAGCAAGCGCCCGGGTTTCGCGCCACCATCCGCGCACAGTCGCTTGTCTCGCCGCTCGATCTCGAGGCGGCAAACCCCAATCTCGTTGGCGGCGATCAAATCTGTGGCTCTCATCACCTGAGCCAGAACTTTCTCTTTCGCCCTGTGCGCGGCTTTGCCGACGGGCACACGCCGATAGAGGGGCTGCATATGATTGGTGCCGCGACCTGGCCGGGGGCCGGGACCGGTGCCGGATCGGGATTTTTTGCGGCACAAATGGTCAAGTGACAGACAAATCGACATCAATGTCGTTTGAGTTCTAAGTTTATGCTTTAACTTTAAACTTTATATGCTCAAACTATCGCCAGAAACAGAGCCCGAAAATGGGCCATCTTCAACCAATGGGAGCTTCGCATATGACTGCAAAGACACAACTGACACGGCGCGGATTTATCGGCGCATCGGCGGCCCTGACCGCCTTGATCGCAACGGGTGCACCTGTTTTGGCACAGAGTGCCGACAGCCTGACCATCGCCTATAATATTCCGGTGCAAAGCTGGGACCCGACCACGGGCCCGGCGGCGGTTAACCCGGCGCTGCAATCCATCTACCTCGCCGTGTTCGACCGTTTCATCGACCAAGCCCCTGACCTGTCGTTTGGCCCCGGCCTTTTGACCGAATGGGGTTTCAATGACGACAAAACCAAGATCACCATGACCGTCCGCGAAGGCGTCAAATGGCACAACGGCGACGATTTCACCCCCGAGGATGTGGTGTGGTCCCTGACCCGCGCGGCAAATCCCGAAACCGGAAACCCGATGCAATTCGTCTGGTCGAAAATTGGCAACTTTTCCATTGAGGGCAATGTGATCACCGGCGATGTGTTCAACTTTGAACCGGCGTTGTTCAAATGGATGGCCTTCCTGACCGCCTTTGTCCTACCGAAGAAATACTACGAAGAGGTTGGATCAGACGGGTTTGAAAAGGCACCCATCGGCACTGGCCCCTATATGGTCGATGCTTTTGAGCAGGGGGCCTATGTGCGGCTCAAGGCCTTTGCGGATTATTGGGGTGGCGCACCAGAGTTTGACACCGTGACCCTCAAATTCGTCACCGATGCCGCCTCGCGTGTGGCAGAAATTGAATCGGGCAATGTCGATGTGACCTCGAACATGCCTTATGAGGAATACGACCGTTTGATCGCCAAAGACGGCCTGTCCGGTGTGGCCGTGCCGATCACCGATATTGGCATGATTTTCCTGAACGACATTGACGTGATGTTGGACAAGAACGTCCGCCTTGCCGCCCATCACGCGATTGACAAACAGCTCATCATTGATCGCCTGTTGCGCGGATATGGCGTGGCCCTGTCCACCCTCGAAGTGCCCGGCTACGCCGCCTATGACGACAGCATCGTGGTGGAATACGACCCTGAAAAATCCAAAGAGCTTTTGGCCGCATCCGGCTATTCCACCGACAATCCGGTGCGCTTTACCATACAAACCACACGCGGGTTCAAACCCAAGGATTACGAGATGATCCAAGCCATCGTTGGCATGTGGCGCAAGGTTGGGATCGAAGCCGAAATTGAGGTCTATGAGATCGCCAAGCACTATGAGTTGCGCGCCTCTGATACCTTGGCCCCGGCAGCGTTTTACAACTGGGGCAACTCGATCGGGGATCCCTCGACCTCCACAGGGTTCTCGATGTTCGGCCCGTCGCCCCATGCGGTGTGGGACAGCCCTGATTTGGTTGAAAAAATTGGTCCGCTTTTTGTCGAAGCCGACGAAGACAAACGGATTCAGGGCTACAAAGATGTGTCGCGCTACATCGCCGAAGAGGGCTATGTCATCCCGATTTTGCAATATGTGATGCCGATCGTCTACGCGTCCACGGTGAATGTGGTGCCCTACACGTCTGGCGACTTGCTGCCCCAAGCCATGACCAAATCCTGAGACCCATCAGACCAAGCACCCGGTCCGCATAGCCTGCGGCCCGGGCCCTAATTCATGTGAGAACCCCATGCTCCTGAAAACCGTCTTTGTGCGGCTGTTGACGACTGCGATCACGCTTTTTGGCGTGGCTGTTGTGGTCTTTGTCCTCGTCCGCGTTGCGCCCGGAAATCCGATTGCCATGATGTTGCCGCCCGGCGCGACGGAAAAAGACATTGCCGCCCTCAACGCGGTCTATGGCTTTGACAAAAGCCTGATCGAACAATTCATCATTTGGTTGGGCGGCGTCTTGCATGGCGATTTTGGCACCTCTATCACCCTGCGCCAACCGGTGGCCGAGCTTGTGCTGGGTCGATTGCCCGCGACACTCGAACTGTCCAGTGTGGCGCTGTTGCTCGCGCTGATGCTTGGCGGGTGTGTCGCCGTCATCGGGGCCCGCAAACGTGGGACAGGGACAGAAGTTGGGCTTGATCTGACGAGTGGCGCGGTTTTGTCGGTGCCGGATTTTCTCTGGGGTCTGATCTTTGTTTTGGTGTTTGGTGTGCTCTGGCCGGTCCTGTCGATCTCGGGCCGTGTTGACCCCCGCATCGACATTGATTTCACAACGAATTTCTACATTTTCGAAGGGTTGCTGCGGGGGCGGCTCGACGTCGTTGGCTCAACCTTATCGCATATGCTCATGCCTGCGATGTCGCTGGCGCTGCCTTTGGCCGCGATGATCGCGCAACTGTTGAAACAGAACCTCAAAGAGGCGTTGACGCAGGATTACACAACGCTGGCGCGGGTGCGCGGCTTTTCAGAGACGGCAGTGATCTTGCGCGAAGCGCTGCGCAATGCCGCCTTGCCAACCTTGGCACTTGTGGGGGTTCAGTTCACTTTTCTCATCGGCGGCACCGTGATTGTCGAACGCCTGTTCGCCTTTGAGGGGCTTGGCAACATGGCCATTGATGCCGTGATCAACCGTGACCTTCCGCTCATCCAAGGCATTGTGTTGCTCTTTGCCGCGCTCTTTACCGTGATCAACCTGTTGGTCGATCTCTCATACACATTCCTGAACCCGAGGTTGCGCCATGGCTGATGTCACCACAAATTCCCCCCGGCTGATCCTCACCGACACCAATTTTCGGTTGTGGTTGCCGCTGTTCTGGATCGGCTTGATTGCGGCGGCGGCTCTGTTTGCACCGTTGATTGCGCCGCACGACCCTCTGGCCCAAGATTTGATGATGGAACGCCTTCCGCCGTTTTTCATGGCGGGCAGTGAACCCGGATATTGGCTGGGCACCGACAGCCTTGGCCGCGATGTCCTCTCGCGTATCATTTACGGCGCGCGCATCGCCCTTTTCGTCAGTCTGATTGCCGCCACGACCACGGGGATTTTTGGCTCTGCCCTAGGTCTGATTGCGGGCTATTATGGCGGTTGGGCCGACCGGGTGATTTCCCGGTTGGTCGACATTTGGATGGCCTTCCCGCCGGTCCTGTTTGCCGTGCTTTTGGTGGCCGTGATGGGCACCGGGCTTGGCTCCGTCATCGCCGCGATCGCTTTGATTGATTGGACCCGGTTCGCGCGGGTGATCCGGGCCGAAACCATGGTTCAGGCCCGGATGGATTATGTCGACAGCGCCCGGATTGGCGGCGCGCGGCGTGCCGCCACGTTGGTCAGTGAAATCTTGCCCAATGTGATGCCGTCGATCATCGCGCTTTTGATGCTGGAAATGGGCATTGCGGTGATTGTCGAAGCGATCCTGAGCTTTGTGAACCTGTCGATCTCGTCAGATGATCCCACCTGGGGGTCGATGATTGCCGAAGGGCGAGGTGCCATCCACTTTGCATGGTGGGTGCTTTTGTTCCCACTGATCGCCCTTTTCATGACCGTTCTGAGTTTTTCGACGCTTGGCGAAGGTCTTAAACAACGTTTTGATCCGGTGCTCAAATGACCATGACCACAGCTCACGCCCACACGCTTGACATCATCAACCTCAACATTGCGCTGCCCCGTGGGCAACGGCTTTTGCGCAACGTGTCGCTGCAATTGGAACCCGGCGAGGTGCGCGCCCTTGTTGGCGAAAGCGGGGCCGGAAAGTCGATGATCGGCAAGGCCGTTCTTGGCATTCTTCCCCATAAGATCAAAAGGACCGAGGGTGAAATTCTCTTGGAGGGGGCGCATCTCAACGCGATGTCCCCGACCACGCGGCGCAACACCGTGGCCAAGATGTCGGCCCTCATTCCGCAAGACCCGCTGACCGCGCTCAATCCGGTGCGTAAAATCGGGCCACAGATCACCGATCCCTTGACCCGGATTCACGGTTGGAGCCATCAGCATGCGCTTGCCCGTGCCCGCGAGCTTTTGGACCGCGTGCATATTCGCGCACCTGACCGGGTGATGCACAGTTATCCGCATGAGCTGTCCGGTGGGATGCGGCAGCGGATTTTGATTGCTGCGGCCTTTGCGCCCTCGCCGCGCCTGATCGTGGCCGACGAACCCACCACGGCGTTGGATGTGACGGTTCAAAAACAAATCCTGCGTCTCATTCGTGAGTTGCAGCGGGAAACCGGCACCGCCGTTTTGTTTGTCACCCATGACATGGGCGTGGTGGCCAAGATCAGCCAAAAAGTCACCGTGCTCTTTGCCGGGCGCGTGATCGAGGATGCCGCAACGCGGACCGTTTTTGAAAACCCCGCGCATCCGTACACACAGGCCCTCATCGCCGCGACGCCGACACCAAACGTCAGCGCCGAGCCGTTTCAACCGGTGCCTGCGGCACTGATCACCGAATTGCACCGCGAAACACTGGCCGCAGATGCCCTTTATGCTCAGAGAGGTCGCCGATGAACCAGATGACGCACCCCACGCCCCCTGCCCTGTTTTCCATCCGCGATCTGCGCCTGTCTTTTGCGGATCGTGCCCATAAACCCCTGTTTGGTCCGGCTCCGCGTGTCGAGGTTCTCAAAGGTCTCAGCCTTGACATCCCAGAGGGGCGTATCACAGGAATTGTCGGAGAAAGTGGATCGGGAAAGTCGACCTTTGGGCGCATTCTGGTGCGCTTGTTGGCCCCCGAGTCCGGTCAGGTTCTGTTTGACGGCAAAGACATTGGCGCACTGGATGAGGCCGCCCTGCGGCCTATGCGCCGGGATCTGCAAATGATTTTTCAGGACCCGATGTCATCGCTCAACCCCCGCCACAAGGTGTGGCGTATCATTGCCCAACCGATGAAACGCTATGGGCGGGGTGGCGGACGCAGCGATGCCATCCGAGCCTTGGAAAAGGTTGGCCTGTCTGCGCATTTTGCCGATCGCTATCCGCACGAACTGTCCGGCGGACAACGGCAACGTGTCGGGATTGCGCGGGCAATCGCTTTGGAGCCGCGGTTCATTTTGGCCGATGAAATCGTCTCTGGTCTCGATGTGTCCAGTCAGGCACAGGTGTTGTCGCTCCTGGCCGAACTGGCGCGGGATATGGGGCTGACCTTGGCCTTTATCAGCCATGATTTATCCGTGATCCGCCATCTGTGCGACACGGTTGTGGTTTTGCACCATGGGGAAATCGTGGACCAAGGCCCCGTTGAAGACGTTTTTGAGCACCCGCACTCAGAGATCACCAAAGGCCTGCTGTCCGCGATTCCGCGCCCGGAGATGGACGAAAGGTGGTGGGATGATATGCCTGAGTCCGCCTGATTGACCTAGGGACGTTTGGCAGCGCGCAGTGTTTCAATCGGGGTGCAGCCAAATTTTCCACGGTAATGCTCAGAGAACCGACCAAGATGAAAGAACCCAAGCGCCATCGCCACCGTCGTGACGCTTGTGTCCGGCTTTGGGTTCGACAAATCTTCCCAGGCTTGATCAAGCCGCAGATCGCGCAAAACCGTCATCGGCGCGCGGCCATACCGCGCCCGGCACATACTTTGCAGAGTTCGAACGCTGGTTCCCGCAGCTTGGGCAATGTCTTCAATCATGATCGGATTTTGCAAGTTCTCGCGCATGAATTCCTCGGCGCGGCGGAGGATGCGCGGGACGGGCCCGGATGCGCCTCTCATCACCGGATCAAGATTATGGGTCTGCGTTTGCAACACCCCAATCATCAACGTGCGCTCAAGCTGACGCGCCAAAAGCGTGTCTCCATCGACCAGATTGGTCCCCTGTTCAGCCTCACGCATCACAAAATCCAAGACGCTCATAAAGGCACGGCCTTCGCCGCCGCGCATGTCATTGGCACCGTCAAAATGAAGCGTCTGACCGGAGGGCAAACCAAATTCGGCGCGCGCGGCATCGAGCAGGGCCGCCTTCTCTATCTGCACCAGCACTTGCACACAGTCTTCGCTCCAGATCATGCAGGTCGGTGCATCCGGGTTGAGCACACCGCCAAACCCACCGCCAATTTCATGCTGGTTCGATCCATTGGCCACCGAGGCCGAGCCACGGATTGGAAATTGAAACAGGTAGAACCGTTCAAGCTCGCCCGGCGCAATCAGGGTTTTGGCACCATAGGTCATGACATTGATGGACAGGGACCGCCCGGCAAGACGGTTGTGCCGCGCCGCTAGGTGGCCCGACCCGATGGTCTCCAAACGATGATCGCAATACACCCGCGCCACGCAGTCGCGGGTTTCATCCAAATCATCACTCGAAAACAGCGGATGCGCCCCAAGAGGCAAGCCCTCCGTTGCTGGCTGTCCGTCGAAACGAGTCATGCGCCTCCCCTGTTTATGGTCATTCGGGACGTCTGTGCGGTCACCTATTTTAGGCCTAAAGCATATTTTTTCGCAATATGGACTCTGCCCGCGCGAACAGGATAGCGCGCTCCCCCCCTCTCTCCGCAAGCTTTCTTTTTATAAAACCAACAAAGGGAGCACAAAATGCGGGGTCTGAAAGACAAAGTGGCGATCATTCCCGGTGGCGCCACGAAAATTGGCGTTGCCGTGGTCGACGCGTTTAAATCCCACGGCGTCAAAGTGGTCGTGGCTGACATTGATGCCGAAAATGGGGAGAGACTTAACAGCGACGGTGTCCATTTTATCCGCGCGGATTTGCGCTCAGATGCGGATATCGACGCCCTCGTCAAAGGCACTGTCGACACCTATGGCCGGATTGATTTTCTCGTCAACGTGGCCGCGACATATCTGGACAACGGGGTTGAAAGCACGCGGGCCGAATGGCTCGAAGCTTTGGATGTAAACCTTGTTGGGTCGGTGATGCTGATGCAAGCCGCCCGTGCCGAACTGGCGAAACACAAAGGGGCCATTGTCAATTTTGGGTCCATATCCGCCCGCGTCGCCCAAACAGGCCGGTGGCTTTATCCCGTGTCCAAGGCCGCGATCCTGCAATTGACCCGCAATCAGGCAATGGATTTGGCCCCCGATGGTATTCGCGTCAATGCCGTCTCCCCCGGCTGGACCTGGTCCAACATCATGGACAACCTCACCGGCGGCGACCGTGCGAAAACCGACAAGGTCGGTGCCGACTACCATTTGTTTGATCGCGTTGGAGACCCGGAAGAGGTCGCAAACGCCATTATGTTCCTGTGCTCAGACGAAGCCGGGTTCATCACAGGCACCGATATCCGCGTCGATGGCGGCTATACCACCATGGGACCAGAGGGAAAAACCCCGGCCATCCCGCGCCTCATCGACTGACACATAAACCCAACAGGAGAGACACAATGAAACGCATCACAATCGTCGGCGGCGGTCAGTCCGGCCTGCAACTTGGCATTGGCCTTTTGCAAAAGGGCTATGACGTTAAAATGATCCAAGACCGCACCGCACATGAAATCGCCAACGGGCGCGTGACCTCATCGCAATGCCAGTTCGACGCCGCCCTCACGCTGGAGCGCGATCTTGGCATCAATTTTTGGGAAGACGCATGTCCGCCCGTGGAAGGCATTTCCTTTTCCGTCCCCAATCCCGAAGGACCGGGCAAGGTGATTGAATGGTCCTCACGTCTGGATCAAAAGGCCCAGTCTATCGACCAAAGGGTGAAAATGCCGCGCTGGCTTGCGGAATTCGAACGTTTGGGCGGCAAGTTGATCATCACGCAGGCCGACATCCCAATGCTCGAAGCCGAAGCGAAAGCCGCCGATTTGGTGATTGTCGCCTCCGGCAAAGGCGACATCGGCAAGCTGTTTGAACGGGACGCAGAGCGGTCGCCCTTTGACGCGCCGCAACGCGCGCTGGCGCTGACGTATGTGCATGGCATGACCCCCCGCGACAATTTTTCGGCCGTCAGTTTCAACCTCATTCCCGGTGTCGGCGAATATTTCGTGTTTCCGGCGCTGACCAAGTCTGGTCCTTGCGAAATCATGGTCTTTGAAGGCGTGCCGGGTGGCCCGATGGATTGCTGGCGCGATGTCAAAACGCCCGCCGAACATCTTGCCAAATCAAAGGACATTCTCAACACGTTCTTGCCTTGGGAAGCGGATCGGTGCCGTAATATCGAACTCACGGATGGGGACGGCATCCTTGCCGGACGGTTCCCGCCGACCGTGCGCAAACCTGTGGGCACGCTGCCGTCCGGGGCGCTGGTTTTGGGGATGGGCGATGCGGTCTGTCTCAACGATCCGATCACGGGTCAGGGCGCAAACAACGCCGCCAAGGCGGCCGGTGTTTACCTTGATGCGATCTTGCGTCATGGCGAACAGCATGGCGATCACCCCTTTGACGCCGCTTGGATGCAGGCCACGTTTGAGCGGTTTTGGGAGTATGCGCAATGGGTTGTGCGTTGGACCAATATGATGCTGTTGCCGCCGCCGCCTTTTGTGCTGGAGATCATGGGCTCAGCGCAGGTCCTGCCGGGGCTGGCGCATCGCATTGCCAATGGGTTTGACGATCCGCGTGATTTCTTTCCGTGGTTTGCCGATCCGACCGCTGCACAAGAGTATCTCACGAGCCTACAGGCAGCGTGACATGACCATCGACACAGCAACCTTTCGCACCACAATGGGGCTGTTTCCGGGGGCGGTGACATTGATCACAACCGGCACCGGCGAGATGCGCCGTGGCATCACCGCCACCGCCGTCTGTTCAGTCAGTGACGCCCCTCCGAGCCTTTTGGTCTGCGTCAACAATCGCACCGGCACCTGTTCGGAAATCATCCGATCTGGTCGCTTTAGTGTGCAATTGCTGGCCCAACATCAAAGTGATGTGGCCATGACTTTTGCCGGGGCGAATGGGCACAGCGGGCTTGCCAAGTTCGACATTGGCGACTGGCAAGAGTGCCCGCGCGGATTACCGCGTCTGCCGGGGGCGCTTGCCAGCCTGTCTTGTGATGTCTTGACCGAAACAGCGTCCGGCACCCACCGGATTTTCATCGGCCGCATCGAAGATGTCGTTCAGACCGCAGGCGAGCCTTTGATCTACGCTGGGGCCCAATTTCATCGGCTGCAAAAAGTCGCCTGACGGCAGAAACATAAAGAGGCCAGCGCCCAAAGCCTGGCCTCTTTGCATAACCCATAACCCTTAGGCCTCAGATGAGGACGGCTTGCGAATGTGATATTGCTTCATTTTGCGATATAGCGTCGGGCGAGAAATCCCCAAAACCGCCGCAACCCGCGTCAAATTGCCGTTTTCCGAAATCATTGTCTGACGGATGGCCGAGGCCTCAATGCTTTCGAGATCACCAGAATGGCCTTTGAGAATGTTCGGAAGCGGATCTTCTTCGCAGCTGGCGAAATCGTCCTGTAGTTCGGGCGGCAAGTCCCTCAGGCGGACAATGTCATCTGTCTTGATCAGATAAACCCGCTGCACCACATTGCGCAATTCACGCACATTGCCCGGCCATTGATAGGCCATAAACCGTTTGATCACCTCCTCAGAGAAGGTCATCGGCGGACGCCCGGTTTCCTTGGCATAGCTGTCCGAAAAATGCGAAACCAGTTCAAGTAAGTCATTCGCGCGATCCCGCAGGGGCGGCACTTCAATGGTCACCACACCCACGCGATAAAACAGATCGCGCCGGAAATTGCCTTTTTCGATCTCTTGCCGCAGGTCGCGGTTTGTCATCGCCACCAGCCGCACGTCCACCGGGCGGCGTTGACTTCCACCAACCCGATAGATCGCGCGTTGTTCAAGCGCCCGCAGCAGATAGGGCTGTAATTCAATCGGCATGTCACCGATTTCGTCAAGACACAGCACGCCGCCATCGGCCAATTCAAACTTGCCCGCGCGTCCGCCGCGCACTGCCCCGGTGAAAGCCCCGTCCTCATAGCCAAAGAGTTCGGCCCCGATCAGTTCACCGGAAATTGCCGCACAGTTCACCGGCACGTAAGGTGCCTTTTCTCGCGGCAACCGACTATGGATCAACCGCGCGAACAGCTCTTTGCCGACCCCAGTTTCCCCGTGGATCAGCACGGAAACATTGGCTTGCGCCACCCGTTCGGCCAATTCAATCGCGTCAACCATCTTGGGCGAACTGCCGATGATCTGAATCTCATTCTCCGCCACATTGTTGCGCGGTTTGATCGTACAAGACGCAGGCACACGCGCCGCACTGTTGTTATTCTTTAGAAACAACGCCGCTCCGCGATAGATGCCCTCAAACTTCAACCGCTCAACACCTTCCGTCTCTATACTCAACGGCAGAAGGCGCGTGATCTCCCCGTCTGACAGCTCCTCAAGTTTTGGCAACAGCTTGTGACCGACCTCTAACTCCTTGGACTGTAACAAGGTTTTCTCATCAACCCCACGCCGAAACAGGATGTGCCCGTTTTTATCCAGTAGGATCACACCCCGATGCACCCGACTGTATTCGGACATCATGAAGGCTTCGAGCAACATGGCGCGCTCGTCTTTCTGCTGCTCTGCGAGGGCAATCTCAATTTCGCGGGCTGAGGCCAAAACCAGAGCAATATTGTGCTGTCGGAAAATCTGGGGCGGACCAGACAGATCGACAACGCCGATGACCTCTTGCGTAAACGGATCGCGGATCGGCGCACCCGCGCAGGTCCAAGCCTGTACGCCTTCCACGAAATGCTCGGCGGCATGCACATAGGCGGGCTTTCCCGTCTTCAGCGCGGTGCCAATGCCGTTGGTCCCGATGGTTTGTTCATTCCAATCTCCACCGATCTCAAGATGGATGCCCTGACCTTCGTCTAGGATCAACTCGTCGCCAATGGCGTCGATGATGACGCCCTGATCATCCGCAAGGATCAAGATCGTTTTGGCCTCTCTGAGATAGGGTTCGAGGCGCTTAAAGGCGGCCGAGGCCGCCTTGCGCAAAGCGGCGTTGCGTTCTTGGCGCAGGAACACCCCGTTCTCGTCAATGATCTTACGCGACGCCTGCCCCCCGGCATTGACCCCGAGTTCCCGACTGCGCTGCCATGAGGCAAGGATTTCCTCGCGCACAGTGTCAGGTCGCGCCTCAGCATTTTGACCGGAGGACACAAAGCGCTCCCACGCCTCACGGGTATGCTGTTCCGAATAATCGGAACCGCATATCAGCCCCGCAGCTTTGTCATTTTGCATATTGTAATAGCTTGAACGGGTCATGATGAGAGAACACGCCTTCCTTTCTCATAGCTGAAGATTCAAAAAGCGCGCCTGTACTCACGTGCTTTTCAGGTCCAACACAGTCTCAAGCTCATTCGCCAGATCCTTTTCGGTGAATTCGCGAGTGATCTCAACGCCTTCCAAATGTTTCAACAGGGCGTAAAGAGCGTCATCAAGCGGCGAGAAAAATCCGTTTTCCTTGGTTGCAAGAACCAGTTTTTTAGACATGAAATTGCCGCGAATTTCGCCCAGCATCTGAATCTGCAGCCCACTGGATTTATCCGCCAACACAACGCGGTTGTTCAGGCTGACTTTCACATAGGGGTCGGCAACGTCATTGCGTACAGCGGCTTTGAGATCATAGATCATCAACCCGTCGAGCTTAGGCGTCTCGCGCCGTTTCGCCTCTTGTTGGCGCATACGGGTGTACCCTCCCCCGCTGAGCTGGTCGGCGAGTTTTCGGATCACGGGCATATTTTCAGAGATCAGGCGCTTTGCCTTCACATCTTCCGCACGTGGACCTTCTCTCTTCGAGAAAATATCCAATTTCAGTTCCTCCCTGATTAAAAGATTAGCAGTAGTTGTCTCGTCTCACCAAGAGAAAAGACGGGCGTAGATCCGCGAAACACATCAGCAATTTCATGACGAAAAAGACTGAAACACGCCGTATTTTGGAAAAAGATGCAACGGATCAGATGGATGCAGCCTTCTGCGAGACGCCTCATTTCCACAATATCGGGGCATGAGTGTGCAGAAACTGAACAACGTTTTCTCCGCAGATACGGACGAGAACACGGGGTGGCCTGTGCCAAAGGCGCATTTCCGACGCAGGAAAGGCCAAGACCGAGGTCTGCCAAAGGCCGAAATCCGGCCTCTGGCACTCTTATTCAACTCGGATCAACGCAGATCAAACCGGTCCGCATCCATCACCTTGACCCATGCCGCAACGAAGTCTTTTACAAAGCCTTGCGCATTTGTGCGGCTGCCATAGACCTCGGACAAAGCCCGCAGTTGCGAGTTCGATCCGAAAGCCAGATCAACCCGCGTCGCACTCCATTTCTTTGCCCCCGATGCCCGGTCACGCCCTTCGAACAGCGTTTCAGAGTCATCAACCGGCACCCATTCGGTGTCCATATCCAGAATGTTGACGAAGAAATCGGTGCTGAGCGTGCCGGGGCGTTTGGTCAAAACGCCGTGGTCCGATCCGCCTTGGTTGGCCCCAAGCGCCCGCATGCCGCCAACCAGGGCGGTCATTTCCGGCGCACTCAATGCCAAGAGCTGTGCCTTGTCCACCAAAAGCGCCTCGGCAGGATAGGTATAGGCGGCTTTTTCGTAGTTGCGGAACCCATCCGCGACAGGCTCCATCGGCACAAAGGACTCCGCATCGGTTTGCTCAGCGGAGGCATCCGTACGACCCGGCGTGAAGGGCACCGAAACGGCAGTGCCGCCGTCTTTGGCCGCCTTTTCAATGGCCGCATTGCCACCCAACACGATAAGATCCGCCAAGGACACGGCCTTGCCACCGCTTTGCTTGGCGTTGAAACCCGTTTGGATCGTGCTCAGCGTGTCCAGAACCTTGGCCAAACGGGCAGGATCATTCGCCTCCCAATCCTTTTGCGGTGCCAGTCGGATACGCGCTCCGTTGGCGCCACCGCGTTTGTCAGAGCCCCGGAATGTCGAGGCCGAAGCCCATGCGACAAAGACCAAATCCGAGACAGAAAGGCCTGAGGACAGGATCTCTGCTTTAAGGGCAGTGGCATCCGCATCCGTGATCAGGGGATGATCCGCCGCCGGGACCGGATCTTGCCAGATCAAATCTTCGGCGGGAACCTCATCACCAAGGTAGAGCGCTTTTGGCCCCATGTCGCGGTGGGTCAGTTTGAACCAGGCGCGCGCAAAGGCTTCGGCAAACGCCTCGGGGTCTTCATGGAACCGTTTCGAGATTGGCCCATAAATCGGGTCCATCCGCATCGCCATATCGGCGGTTGTCATCATGACTGGAACCGTCGCACTCGACCCGTCGACTTGCGGCGCGTGATCGCCCTCAGACAGGTCCTTGGCATGCCAAATATGCGCGCCAGCCGGGCTTTTGGTCAGCTCCCACTCATAGCCGAACAGCAGGTCGAAATAGCCATTGTCCCACTCGATCGGGTTCGCGGTCCAAGGGCCTTCGATGCCCGAGGTGGTGGTGTCCACGCCTTTGCCGGAGGCATGTGCGTTTTTCCAGCCAAAGCCCATCTCTTGCAGCGGGGCCGCCTCAGGTTCCGCCCCCACGAGCGCGGGATCACCGGCACCATGTGCTTTGCCAAACGTGTGGCCGCCTGCCACCAATGCAACCGTTTCCTCATCGTTCATCGCCATCCGTGCAAAGGTTTCGCGGATGTCACGGCCAGAAGCGATCGGATCAGGCGTGCCGTTCGGACCTTCGGGATTGACGTAGATCAGACCCATCTGCACAGCGGCCAACGGATTTTCCAAATCGCGCTCGCCCGAATAGCGTTTGTCGCCCAACCATTCGGTTTCCGAACCCCAATAGATGTCTTCTTCGGGTTCCCACACGTCTTGGCGACCGCCACCAAAGCCAAAGGTCTTGCCGTTCATGCTTTCGATCGCGACGTTTCCGGCCAGGATCATCAGATCGGCCCAAGACAGCGCATTGCCGTATTTTTCCTTGATCGGCCACAACAGACGGCGGGCTTTGTCAAGGTTGCCGTTGTCCGGCCAGCTGTTCAGCGGCGCGAAACGTTGAGTGCCTGTTGAGGCCCCGCCACGTCCATCCGCGGTCCGATAGGTGCCGGCGGAATGCCACGCCATGCGAATGAAAAACGGGCCATAATGACCGTAATCCGCAGGCCACCAGTCTTTGCTGTCGGTCATCAGAGCGGTCAAATCGGCCTTGACCGCTTTCAGGTCGAGTTTTTTGAACTCTTCAGCATAATTGAAGTCTGGCCCCATTGGGTTCGACGCCGGGGTGTGTTGATGCAAAATCCGTAGATTGAGCTGATTGGGCCACCAGTCTCGGTTGCCTTGCCCCGAAGCATTGGTTGCGCCGTGCATAACCGGACATTTGCCCGCGCGATGCTGATTATTTCCGTCCATGGTTTCCTCCCTTTAAAGTGAAACATATAGTTTTGGCCCATACGTTTTAAAGCACGGGGCGGGCATCTCAGGGTCCCGAGATGCCCTAATCTAACGCAAGAGACGATGTCAGAGCGCCTTTTTGCCCATTTCGGATGCGATGTAATCGGCTTGCCGGATCGCCAATGCCACAATGGTGAGCGTCGGATTTTCCGCCGCGCCGCTGGTGAATTGGCTGCCGTCCGAGACAAACAAGTTGGCAATGTCATGCGACTGACCATGCTTGTTGACCACACCATCACGCGCGTTTTCAGACATCCGGTTCGTGCCCATATTATGGGTCGATGGATAGGGCGGCGTTGGGAAAACGCGGGTGGCGCCGACAGCCTCGTAAACGGCAATACCCTGTTTATACGCGTGACTGCGCATTGCGATATCGTTCGGGTGATCATCAAAATGAACATTCGCCACCGGTAAGCCGTGTTGATCCTTCATATCATGGTTCAGCGTGATCCGGTTGGTTTCTTGCGGCATATCTTCGCCGACAAGCCACATCCCAGCCATGTTCTCATAGTGATCGAGCGCCGTGGTGAACTCACGACCCCAACCGCCCGGATCAAGGAAGGCCGCCATGAACGGCAGACCCAAAGACAGGGTCTCCATCTCATAGCCGCCGACAAATCCCCGCGACGGATCATGGCGCGCTTCGTCTTGGATAATCCCGGCCATGGTGGTGCCACGCCACATGCGAACCGGCTGATCAAACACGCCGTATACCGATCCGGTCATGTGGCGCATGTAGTTGCGCCCGACCTGACCCGAACTGTTCGCCAAACCATCCGGGAACATCGAGGAGGCCGAATTCAGCAGCAGACGCGGACTTTCGATTGAATTCCCGGCGACACAGACAATCCGCGCCTTTTGTTCGTGCTGTTTGCCTTTGGCATCGACATAGACGACACCGCTCACCTTGCCTTTTTTATCATGCTCGATCCGCATGACATGGCACCGTTCACGCACTTCCAGATGCCCGGTCGCTTCGCCTTTGGGAATGTCGGTGTAAGCCGAGGACCATTTCGCGCCCCATTTACAGCCCTGAAAACAAAACCCGGTTTGTTGGCACGCCATGCGGCCATCATACTCGGCCGAGTTGATTGCCATCCGGCCCGTGTGGACCTCTTTATAGCCCAAGGCCTTTGCCCCGGCTTCGAACACTTTGTAGTTGTTGTTTCCCGGCAAACCTGCCCGGCCACCCGTGCGCGTGACGCCCAGCTTGGTTTCTGCCTTGGTGTAGTAATCGTCCATCTCACGCGGGTCGATTGGCCAATCCAACAGGTTTGCGCCCTGCACATCACCATAGGTCGTTTTGGGTTTCCATTCGTGGTCCTGGAACCGCAAAGACGCCCCCGCCCAATGGGTCGTCGTGCCGCCAACCGCCTTTACAATCCAGGCAGGCAGGCCCGAAAAATCCTTGGCCACGCGCCAGTCTCCAGAGGTCGACCGAGGGTCGGTCCAGGCCAACTGACCAAAGCTGTCCCATTCGTCATTGATATAATCCTCGGGCAAATACCGCCCGCCCGCTTCCAGCGAGACAACCGAAATTCCTTTTTGTGCCAATTCATTGGCCAACACACCGCCACCGGCCCCGGTGCCAATGATTACGACAACGCTATCGTCATTCAGATCAAAAGGTGCAGTCATTGTTCAAACCCCTCAAAGCCAATTGATGTCATCGAAACCGCGGTCAATGTATCCGCCCTCCGAAAAGCTCTCGCCCTCGTAGCCAAAGATCGGCCAGACGGCTTTTTGGTTGTACAGGCCGGTCACCAGCCCACCGCGGATCTGTTGAAAGAACGGGCTGTTTTCCATCGCGCGCAACAGATCAACCCGGTCGCGTTCCCACCCCACGTCGATGTAGCGCCCGTAGCCGATGCCCTTTGCAGCGGCATCCAAAGCCGCGATATTGGCTTCGATGGTCTCGGCGGCCTCGGGCGTGTCATAGCCTTTCATGGCGATGGCGTAATATGCGTCAGAGACCTGATCATGCGGATAAATATCGCGCGCCATTTGGATCAGTGTTGCCATGGTTTCGGACGTCAGATGGTCGACCTCCAAAGCCCAGTTCGCGGCCTCCACCCGGCCCGCAACAAAACCGGAACCGATGGCGAAGCTGGCTCCGAAGACTGCGCTTTGCGACAACAATTGCCGGCGCGTCATACCTTGCTTGCGAAGAGACATGTTTTTCTCCCTTTTCAATTTTTACTGATATCTGCCAGCGCGCTGCAGAACTTCGATCTGGTACCCGTCCGGGTCCTGAACAAAGAAAAACCGTGCCAGCGTTTTGCCATTGCTTTTGAAATCAACCACCTTGCGCGGGGCAAACCCCGCCGCCTCGAAACGGGCGTGTTCGGCCTCAAGATCTTCGACGCTGAACGCCAGATGGCCGTAGCCGTTGCCCAGATCGTAAGGCGCGGTTGTGCCCTTATTGACCGTCAGCTCCAGTTCAAATGTGGCCTCTGTGTTGGACAGATAGATGAGCGTGAAATCGTCAAAGTCGATCCGCTCGGCGACCTCCAGCCCAAAGGCCGCGCGGTAAAAGGCGACAGATTGGGGCTCATTGAGCACCCGGATCATGGAGTGAATTGCTTTTGCCATTTTCAGTCCTCTACGCTTGAAAGTTTTAAATGCCCTGCGACCGAGAGCGAGGATGCGGTCGCAGGGCTGATGTCATCGGCAAGGTCAATGGGACGATCCCTTGCGCGTTGACTCACCGGTCCGGGACCTCAGGGGACAATCACCCCACGACCGGTAAACTTGCGTTCATTGAAATCGACGATGGCCTGGTTGATGTTGTCGAGACTGTATTCAGTCTGGTGCATCTTCACCTTGCCATCGGCATTCATTTCCATGAGTTCGACCAGCTCAACAAAGTCTCCCACAAGGCTGCCGCCGATCTTGATTTCGTTCGCGACCAATTCCAACGTCGGCACTTCGACGGTGCCGCCATAGCCGACCATGATCAATTCACCGCCCTGGCGGAGCAGTTTCCAACAGATGTTTTGGGTGCCATGTTCACCGACAAAGTCGATCACAACATGTGCACCGCCGCCGGTCGCTTCTTTCACCTGTTCGATCAGGTCAGGTCCGCCGTCGAGAACGATGTCCGCGCCCAATTCTTTGGCAAGCACTTGTGCGGCAGGTTCACGATCCACCGCAATCACCCGCGCGCCGCTTGTGTGTTTCAGCACTTGCAACGCGATATGGCCAAGCCCACCAATGCCCACAAGCACAACGTAGCCCCCAGGATTCAGCAGTTTTGCCGCCTTTTTGGCCGCGCGGTAGGCGGTGATACCCGCATCCGCCATGGGCGCAACTTCGAGCGGGGTGATGCCGGTGTTCAGCTTGATGACTGAACTTTCGCTGGTCTTGAAATATTCGGCAAAGCCGCCGTCCAACCCGAGACCCGGGAACAGTCCGTGATCGCAATACATATCATGGCCATACCGGCAGCTCAGGCAGATACCGCAGCTGCGATGTGGGTGACAGATCACCGCATCGCCGGGTTTTACCGAGGTGACGGCACTGCCCACGTCTTCGACCCAGCCCGCATTTTCATGGCCCATGATATAAGGCAACAGATTGCCCCCGGTATCCATGATGTCTTTCCACACACCTTCGATGATATGCAGGTCGGTGCGGCACAAGCCGGCTGCACCGACCTTGATGATCACCTCATCCGGCGCTGTGATTGTGGGAGGACGTACGTCTTCAATCTTCAGCTGCACCTTCATTGTGGGATCATATTCGTAGAGTCTTGCTGCTTTCATGGTCAGGTTCCTTCCGACTGTTCAGACCGACCCCGTGACGAGGTCGGCCACCATTTCATTCACAAACGAGGTCAGGGACGGCCCAAAAGCTCGGCACCACCCCCGCGCGCAGGGCCCTCGGTCGGATCGGCTTCGCCTTCCGCAAGATCCCCAACAAGCGTTTCGGTTGTCAGGATCAGCTGAGCGACAGAAGCCGCGTTCACCAGGGCTGATGCCGGGACACGCGCGGGGTCAATGATCCCCATCGCATACATGTCGCCAAACTCGCCGGTTGCTGCGTTAAAGCCGTGGCCCGTGGCACCGTCGACAACGGCCTTCGCCACAGCGTCAACATCCGCACCCGCATTGCTGGCAATACGCTGCACCGGCTGGGTCAGGATCGAACGCACCAAGGCCACACCTTTGGCGATGTCTCCCTCGGCTTTGATTGCATCCAGACAGGGTGCGATCTGTGCCAAGGCGGTGCCACCGCCCGCAACAACACCGTCCTCGGCCGCCGCGCGCACAGCGCACAGAGCATCCTCGATCAACTGGATCGTCCGCTTTTGTTCGACCGGGGTGAACCCGCCCGCATAGATGATCGCACTGCCCCCCGTCAGTTTGGACAGCCGCTCGCGCAGCTTGTCTTTTTCGACGTTCGGAGGGGCGACGTCATATTGCCGTTTCACCTGATTGCGGCGGGCTGTGATCGCCTCAGAATTGCCCTCTCCCCGCAGGATCGAGGTGCCAGAGGCATGTGAGCGCACCACTTCCGCCCCGCCAAGCTGTGCGCGCGTGACTTTCTCGATCTTTTTGCCAAGATCGCGGGCCAAAACCTCGCCGCCGGTCAGAATGGCGAGATCATCCATCATCGCGGTACGCCAATGGCCGTACTCGGGCGGATGGACGATCAGGTATTTCCCTGCACCACCGCCCTCCAGCAACCGGATCACCACCTCGGGTGCGATTTCTTCCGCGATGATCATAAGCGGGCGGTTTTCACCATCCGCGATGGAAATGGCTGTGTCCAATACCTCAGGCTGAAGAATTTTCTGATCGGTCATCAAAATCAGCGGGTGCCGCAGCACCGCTTCCATGTTTTCGCGGTCCGTGACCATGTGGTGCGAGATATATCCGCGCTCGATGGACATGCCCTCGACCACATCCATCGTCGTCTCGATGGTCACTCCGAAATCGGCGGAAATGACACCGCTTTTCCCGACCCGACGAAACGCTTCGGCAACCAAAGCGCCTAAGGTCGCGTCCGTCGCGGACACCTGCGCCACGGCTTCAAGATACTCAGGGTGCGCCTCGCAATCGCGTGAGGAGGCATCAATCGCCTTGATGATCTCTTGCACTGCCAGATCAATCCCTTTGCACAGATCGACCGGCTTCACCCCGGTTTTGGCCAGTTCCACGCCTTTTTGGATCAACGCATTCGCCAAAACAATCGCCGTCGTGGTGCCGTCGCCGGCCACATCGTTGGTCTGCATCGACACTTCGCGGACCACCTGAGCGCCCATGTTTTCAAAACGATCACTCAGTTCGATTTCGCATGCGATGCTCACGCCGTCTCGGGTCACAAGTGGCGTTCCCACCGGGCGGTCGATCATTGCATTGAGACCTTTCGGCCCGAGCGTGGGCTCAACCGCTGCGGCAAGCCGTGCCACACCGCGGGCCAAACATTCCCTCGCGGTCGTTCCATGCACCATGAGTTTAGCCATATCTTCCTCCTTCTGCCCAAGAAATTTCTCAGGCTTCCTCCTAAAACGTTTATTTTATCAGAGACTTATCGCCCCGCGTTGGCTCCGTCGCGGGGCGGCACACGCCCTGCAATAAAATCAACCAGCGTTGGCCCCTCGGGGCCGATCTCGACTTCTTTGTAGCGTGTTTTGGCAAGCCCCCGGCACATCGCGCCGTTGAACTCCATGTTGATGCGGGTGCTGCGGAGGTGGACAAGATGCGCGGTCAGCGCGGCGGCATCTATGGGTCGTCCGTCCCAAGTCGGAAAAGCCAGATCATCCGGGTTGACCGCCAAACCTTGAGACAGGAGCAAGTCCAGATACCGAGGCGTCTGCCGCAGTTCTTCTTCGCCTGTGAATTCAATCCGCTGAAGCGCCGCCAACGGCATTGACACGATATCCTCTGCCTTATGCCCAAGCGCCTGAAGACCCAGCAAAACTACCTCTTGCCTCCGGTCAAAGGCTTTGGACATAAACTTCGTAACCACGTCGTCCAGTCGCTCTCCCTTGCAATACTGGGCGAAGATATCGTGGTAATTGCGCCCGCTGTTCACACCTTCATTGACCTCATCGCCAAAACAATGGTCGTTCAGTTGAACGGTCATCTCTTGGACCCAAGGCAGCGCGGAGATCTCCTTGCGGATACCAAAGGCCATCAGAAAGGCGAAATTCGGTGAACACCAATAGGTGGGGAGTCGAAATTCGACTCGCACCGTTCTTGCATCCAAAACGTCGACGCTCTCGACGAAACCCATGTCTGTAATGGGTTCGTCGAGCTCGGGGTCTGTCACCGCTTCGAGACAGTCCCAGACGTCGAGTTCCAGCTCTGTTTTAAGAGTGGACACCAGCATCGGATCACTCCGCCGCAATCTGAACCGGTGACCCGGCCAATTCGACTTTTTTCTTATTCACATCAATGTCGTACAGACGTGCCGCATTGAGACCGAGGATCTTTTCTTTGATCTCATCGGTCAATTGCACACCCCGTTCTTGGGCGATGTCTTCGGGGATCTGATAGTCCCAGAATTTTTCGACCAACCATTTCGGCGTCCAGATCGCATAATCTGAGCCGAACAACAGCTTGTCTTCACCCAGCCAGAACAACAGCTCCGCCATGATCTCGCCAAAATAACGCGGACGCGAATGAATGAACGGCAGTGCCACGGCCAAACCGCCATAGACATTGGTTTCCTGGGTCGCGATCCAGCAGAACTCATCCAAACGCGGCAGACCGCAATGTTCGATGATCCAGTTCAGGTTTTGGAAATCCGTCGCCGCGTAGTCAACATCGCGCACATCAAACGCATCCATCGACAGGGGCGTGATCGTCGGGCCCTTGTGAACATGAACATTCTTGATGCCCAGCTTCTCGCAGAGTTCAAAGCACTTGTAGGCGGCCGGATCATTCAGCGCCCAGCCCTTGCTGTCGCCATTCCATTCGGCCGTGTACATTTTCACGCCCTTAATGTCGAAGGTCTCTTTCATGTAGTGGATGTATTCCAGAGCCTTTTCGCCATCACGCGGATCGAACGAGCCGTTGACGATGAAGCGCTCAGGATGACGCGCCGCCATCGACGAGCTGCGCTCGATTGAGGAGAAACCCTCTTTGTAGAAATCGTTGAGATAGGTCGATTGGATGATCGCCATGTCATCCGGGCCATCAACGAAGAGATCGCGATAGATGTCATCTTCGCTGTATTTTTCAAACTTCGATTTTTCCCAAAGCTCTTCAGATGGGCTCAGGTTGGTGTGATAGGCGTAGAAGCAATCAATGAATTGCTTGCCGTGGATATTCGCCTGATTTTCGGGGCTGCCGTCCCAAAAATGGGTGTGCCCGTCGAGTACGAAAATCTCTTTCCCCTCAGGTGTCTTGAACATGGTTTCCTCCCAAAGTGTCGTGGTGCGTTTGTGTTGGTTTGGATGTTGGGTGAGAGGGCGCGCAGAACCGCGCCCTCCCGTCCTTGCGCCATCAAATATATTCGAACACGTCGTCCATATTGCCGAAGAGGATCACCATGTTGTCATCCACGCGGACCATCCGGCCATAATGCGTGGAGGTGTTCACCTCAAAGATTTCCGCCGTCATTTCCCGGCCAAAGAATTCGCTGATCTCATCCATTTTGAAGATCAGCTTGCCTTCGCCATCCACCCGGATGGTTGCCGGGTTATAGGTGACCGTCACATTCGGATCCTGCCCCATGAATTCCGCGATGGCACGGGCCTCGACGGAGTCATTCATGGTGATCCCACATTGGTGTGAAATCGTTTGATCGAAGGTGATGTCCTTCATCGACTTGAAAATGTTCTGCTTGGAAGAATCACGGGCATTGCTAGACATTTTTTCATTCCTTTCAGAGGATTAGAGGAGACCCAGCTCAGTGATGATCTGGCTGATCCGCTCTTGCGAAACCGCTTTGACATCTTCGAAAGAGACCGGCTTGGAATGCGGCTGCGACCAGATCGGCTGCAACGCAATGGCGGCTTTGTCGGCCAAGTCGCGGTGCTTGGCGAGCCAGCCTTTGAACAGCTTGCGGTTGTGATCGCCGTATTGCTCATCGTTTGCCAACAGGTAGATCAGGTCCACGGTGTTCGCGAGGTTGCGCTCGTAATCCGCTTCTGCGGCCGAGATCACCGGCGGCGTGATGAAATCATTGTTGGCGGCAGCGGCTTGCATGAAGAAACCAGACCGGATCAATTCGCCGACCAAAGGTTCGAACACGATGTTGATCGCGAAATATTGCTCAAGGTAATCCTCACAGCCCATGATCGTCTCGATCGCTTCGCGGGTCGGCTGCCAGATCGGATCTTCAAGCCAGCATTTTTTGCCCAACTCATCGTCCCAGCCTTCAAGATCCATGCCGATTTCGGCCAGATACAAGGTGATGTCCTGGGCAAGGCGCATCTTGTACGAGGAGTTGGTCAAAGTGGCGTTGTTGATCATCTGGGAGTAGCCATAGCGCTGCGCCTGCATCAGCGAGGTGCCAAGGCCAAATTCCGCATGTTTCCATGCGCCCAGATGTTTTTGCAGGATCATCTGCCAGTTTTTGTCGAAAGACCGCGGCGCACCAGCGCGACGCGCATTGGTGATCACGCTTTGCACCATGCTCTCGATCTTGGACTGGCGCTGATAATGGGTGCGCTCCCATTCCTGGTCGGGCGCACGGAATGCGTGCCAGTTGCTCGACAGCGCCGCCGTGCTGTCTTTCGTGTAGGCGCCGCCGCCTTTTCCGCCCTCGAATTCAATGATCCAGTCTTGGATCAGGTAGCGCTCGGGATCGGGTTGCACGTCAACTGTGACGTCCTCGTAATGGGTTGCCCGTTTGCCGCGCGGTTCGAAATAGTTGTAACGGCGGCTGGTTGAGCCGATGAATGTTGCGGCACCGGCGGCACCGGATCCTACTGAGCTTGATGTTGCTACCATTGTAGCCTCCCTTTGGTTGGTTTCACGTCACTAGCGTTCGAGCCGGGTTCAATGGCCCGAAGAACCGGAAGTGGGCGTGAACTTGTCGTAGAAAATGCGGTCCGTTTCGAAGTTGCGCATGAACAGAACGGGTGTCAGCGCGTCGATCATCGGCGGCGGTCCACAGGCGTAAACGTCCCCCTCCCCGTCGCAGTCGATCGCCTTTAACCGCGCGTCGACGCATTCATGGACAAAGCCACGTTCGCCCGCCCATCCGCTGTCTTCGGGCTCATGGCTGAGCACCGGAATGAACTCGACATTCGGGTGGGCGTCGGTCAACGCCTTGATCTCGTCCAGTTTGAAAAGATCGCTTTGAGACCGCGCGCCGTAGAAGAAATAGATCGGGCGCTCTTCGCCGCAGACCACTTGGTCGTTCAAAATCGACCAGACAGGCGACATGCCCGATCCGGCGCCGACAAGGATCACGGGTCCGTCGCGTCCTTCGCGTCGGAAACACATCCCGTAGGGCCCTTCGATTTCGACTTCGGCTCCGGCTTTGATGCCGCCATCGTCGAGTTCGTTGGAGAACCGTCCGTCAGGGTATTTTTTGATGATGAAGCCGAGTTTTTGGGCTTCGCTCGGCGGATTTGCCATGGAGAACGAGCGTGTAATCTTCTCCCCTTTTTCCGTTTTGACTGTGATGTCGACATATTGACCCGCCCAAAATTTGAGAGGCGCATCCAGTTCAATTTGAACAGCGCGAATGTCATGGGTCAGTTTTTGGAAATCGACGATCTTGCCGGAATACTGCTTCACCGGGATCGATTTGGAGAGAACCTCTTCGTCATAGTTCAACAGTTCGATATCAATGTCGCTGTAGGCATGCGCGCGGCACATCAGGATATGCCCGCTGTCTTTCTCCATGTCATTCAATGCGAAGGTGGAGTATTTCAACATCTCCGTTTCGCCATTCAGCTTGACGCATTTGCACGCCGAGCATTGCCCTTCCTTGCACCCGTGAGGTAGCGCGATCCCCTGCCGGAACGCGGCGTCGAGAATGGTTTCGTCTTCCTCGACTTCAAACTCCACTCCGACCGGTTCCAACCGGACAGTATAAATATCCGTCATTGTGTCCTCCCTATCCACAGCGTGCAGACATTGCACACCGGGTGGCGGGGGCCGTCATTCGGCCCCCGCCGCATTGGTTTAGTTACAGGGGTTGATGGTGAAGCCTTCGCGGTACTTCGCGATATGCGCATCGCGATCCATATCCGACATCGCGCGCAGCATGTTCAGCGGCGAACGCAGCGTGTGACCGCGCACGTGTTCGAGCTTCCACATATCCTTGTTGTCGAACCGCAGGTGCGGCTGAGCGACAAGCGTTTCGCCATCTTCGCGGACGAAGTTCAGATCCTTGATGGCATCCGCCAGATCCCAACCGTCGTAGACGCTTTCCCATTCGCGTTTGCCCGAGAATTTGCCCATCGCAGGCGTCGGACGGCCCTCGTATTCATCCGAGAACGCGGAGACTGCGGTCCAACGATCCAGCTCATGCGCAAAAGTGTGCCACTGGCCGTCAATCTGATCGACAACGATGTCTTCACGGACAACACACGGCACCAAGCTCGACCAGCACCGATGCGGATAGACGTAGCCGGTGTCTTCGTTGAAGGTGACAACCGTTTCACCCGGCTTCGACAATTTGGAGTACCATTTCCAAAAGTCACCGAATTCGGCATACCAACCCGGATATTTGTGCTCAAACCATTCGAAATCTTTTTCGGTCTGAGCTTCGATCCGCCAGAAGTTGACAGGCCAGCCAACGGCAAAGAACTGAGCGATCTTGTGAACGTAGTTCTTCTTGGTGATCCGGTTCCAGGCTTCCTGGACGTCATCGTGGTGGACTTTCACACCATACTTCTCAAGCGGAAGCATGTAGGTCCGGTAGTAATCTTCAAAAATCCAACGGTGCCACATTTCCGCATAGGACTCTTTGTCCTTGTCGCGGTTGGTGGTGCCGTATTCGATCAGCGTACCGATGGCGGCATCAACGATGGCGTGGTTTTGCCAGAACGCGTAGCGCAGATCGCGTTCCAAAAGCAGGTGGTTTTCCGGCTCTTTCAACGCGGCCATCAACATCGAGTGGCCGTTGCCAATGTGACGGCTTTCATCGGACTGAACCGACAAGAACACGGTGGGCAGCGCGTAGTCGCCATTGCGGGCGGCTTCCGACGGCATGGCCACGAAAAGCGTGTTGGTAAAGGCCGTTTCGGCAACCACGGTCAAATACATACAGGCCGAAGTCATCACGTCCCCGGTGATGAAGCCTTCGCCAAATTGGCGACCGATCGTGGTGGCATAACATTTGCCAAACGCTTCTTCGGTGATGTCAAACCCGGCTGGGTCGATGTAGTTTTCCATGTACCACTTTTTCAGGTTCATCTGAATCGTGGAGTGACGGAATTCATCCACCATCTGCATGGTAAACCCGGTCCGCAGATCTTCGCCCGGAGCCAGACGTGCAATCATCGCCATGGAGCGCGCAGCCGAAATTTCCGGGAAGGGGATGATGGCCAAGAACAGCTTCATCCATTCGACCCAACGGGGTTGAACGTTGCGGAACATGTCACCGCGCAAAGCGGCGTCAAGGGCACCATAAACCCGGTTGTCCTTTTCTTCCTGCATCGGGAAGTAGGAGCGCAGAACCTGTTTCATCGGATCGCGCGGTGCCTTGGTGATTTTGTAGTCCGTCGGGAACGTGCTGGCTTCCTGCACATAAGAAGGGTTCCAACCAAGATCGGAAATCTTCTTGGTGGCCTCCCCCACCGAAATCCCACGCTGAGACGTGATTTTATTAAGCGTTAAAGTCATGCCATGAGCCTCCTTAAAGCTCTGCGACCGGAAACCCGGTCACCTGTTGGCGGCTTTTGCCGTTGCGTTTGAGCGCCGGTGTTCAATCTCCAGCGGCGCCGGTTTTCGGCAAAGGTTGAAAAGATCGACATCCTTGCGATGGCTGGCATATGCCTTGGCCAATCACCGTCATGCCCTCACTCCCTATCCTTCGTTCTTTGAGACTGCCCCGCGTGGAGCAGTTGCTCGCGTCTTGTGCAGGTCTTGTTGCAAACGGCGTTCCACAATTCGAAAAACCCGTGGCTCAATTTGTTAAAAATTATTAAATAACTGTTTTTATTATATATTTTTTGTTAATTTATTTTGCACACTCAAAATCAGGCGCATCCGGGCTCTGAGGGAAACGGACATATTGTCGCATATTGTGTCACACGGACGTTTCGCAGAGTTACGAAGCGTTACACGTTACACTTGGCCCATTTTACACGTTGCCCGGACGGGTTCAGACGGGCGAAAAAACAGGGTGCTCAAAACGCAATATGCCGAGCATTCGCCCGGCAACTTGTCTAAATATTCCCCGAAAATTTTGCCCTGACGCAGACGGATTTGACGTCTCAAAATTGCGCTGGAACCTCAGGCGTAAAGGCGCCGTTTCGCGGCGGGTGCAAGACCGATTTCCTGACGATATTTCGATACGATACGGCGGGACACGGTGATGCCCTCCACCTGCAACAGCGCCGTCAGCCGACGATCAGACAGCGGACGTGTTGAATCCTCAGACGCCAGAAGGGCCCTGATGCGCGCCTGAACTTTGGGTTTGGAATGTGTCATCTCGACCGAGGCCGCCCCGGCGCAAAGCACCCGCGCCGCGATCACGCCATGGGGGCCTTCGATCAACAACCCATTCAACACGCGGCTCACGGTGCTCGCATGATAGCCGGTGATTTGGGCGACGTCGGACATGGTCATCGGCTCCAAAGCTTCGGCTCCGGTGTGAAAATACGCGCTTTGTCGATCCACCAAAACCCGCACCACCTGCTTCACAGCGGACTGACGCAACTCCAAGGCTTGTTTCAGCGCCCGCGCCCGTGCAAGCGCCTCACGCAACGCCGGGGTCTGCGCGCCTTTTGGCATCGGTAAAATCGACACTTCGGACGGCTGACCAGAGAGAAATTCGATCTCCCACCCCGTTGTGGACAACGTCACCCTCACATCCGGCTCACGCAAAAGCGTCGCATCCGTCATGAAAACAGCCCCTGGTTTCGGGTTCAGCCGGCGGATCACCGACAGACAGGACATCACCTCTTCCATCTCAAGCCCGGCGGCTTTGGCCAGACAGGCCGGACCACCTTTTTCAAACGCCCTCAGATGGGCCAAAACCCGCCCCAAGGTCTCGGTCATGGCGTCCTGATCTTCCAATTGAAGCCGCAAACACTCCTCCAGATTGCGAGCAAAAAGCCCCGCCGGTTCGACACGTTTCTGGATGATTTTCAACGCGGTTTCGATCACCTCGGCCCGGAGACCCAGCGTCTCGGCGATCTGGGCCACCGACCGTCCAAGCCAGCCGGATGGATCAAGCTCCTCAATCAAGGCGATGACCAGTTTTTCCAACTGCCCGCCCTGCAAAATCAACCCCGCCAACTCGCGAAAAACGTGATCATAGAGGCTTGAGGCCTCTTCTACGGCGGTCATTTCAAGGACATCCGTCGCACTGACACCGCCCGCGCGGCGAGGCCGCAGCACGATCATCGGATTGTCCCGCGCGGTCTGTGCAATATGGTCGTCTAACTCGGCCGAGGACATGTTCAACACCTCGATCACCTGACCGATTTTGAACACCTGTGTCTGTCTGGCTCGCATAAGAATGGCTAGCGACATCTCTTTCTCCCTCCGCCCCTCTCGGGACAACTCCTCCGTCCCAGTTGGGACAAAACTCTGGCCATAGGCGCGATGGCCGGTCTATCGTGACTTAACTGAAACCCGGACACGCAGCCCCATGCACAAGAATGATCCGACTGGCGGAACACTCCCTTTCGAATATGCACCCCCCGAACTGTCCTATCCCGGCCTCTCGCCACAGCTTTTGGCCCGGGTGAAACAGCTTTGGGCCGCGAAAGGGTTGGATTTTGATCGCCATTGGCGCGACGGGGTGCGCAGCCTGCCGGGGTTTCGAGCCCTGCCGCGCATTGAAAACGCACCCAACAGCGCCGAGGTGGATTTGGTCTTTCTGTTTGATCAATGCATTCTTTGGGTCCGCGCGTTGCACGCCGTCGCAAGTTGCGCACGCAGCCACCAGATCGAAGGTCTGACCCCGGCGCAATGGCACGGGCTTGCGGCCCTGTCCGCGCGGCTGACCGAACAACTCAGCGCCCTGCGGCTTTTGGCGTTGACGGACCTGCCGATGCCCGCCATGCAAATCGCCCGGTCGATTTCCGAAGATGTGGATATGGCCCTGGTCCTGCTGATCCGTCCCAAACTTGCGCAACGGTTTGCCGACTGCCAAAGCGTTGAAGAGGCGAATGAATTTTGGCGGCGTCACATCGCGGGCGGGCGGGTTTTTCGGACCATTTCCGAAAAGCTCTATACCGTCGGCATTGATCACTCCGCAGACACCGATTACGCGAAGTGGCGCAAGACGGTGCTGACCACGCTTGGGGCGGCGGTGCACAGCAACGCGCTCAACACCCATGTCCCGACCCGGCAGCACACCAACGTGCTGGCGAATGACGACAGTTTGCATTTTGCCACGTTTCGGATTCATGAACTCTGTGCCTTCGCTCAACTGGTGGAACCGGATTTGACGAAAATATTGGATGTGGCGGGCGTCGCAGCCGCCAACACATCCTCCTCGACCGTCTCGCTTGCGCGGTTGGCCGGACCATTGAACAGTATACTTGTGAGCCAGATTCAAAGGCTGGCGGCCCCCGGAACGACGCCCACCGGGGTGCGGCAGGCGTCAAAGCTCCATTAGTGCTTGAGGTCTTCGGCTTGGCCAAGGCGGTTTTCGGCCACCCAGCGCGCGGCCAGAACCAGCGCCCCCGCCGCGAAATCTTTGCCGTGCTCCTCAACCATCTCTTCGGCCACTTTCGCAAGTGCTTGGAAAAAACGGTCTTTGCTTTGTTCTTCTGTGGTCAATGCTTGTGTCATTGATCCTCCTCCCTTGGTTTTATTGTTTGAACATGTCGTCTGGGAACGTGACAATGGACACCGTGCCATCCTCGGTTCCCAGTGCCAGATGTGTGCCGGTCCCAGACCACGCGACCGAAGTGACAGCAACGCCGGTGCCTTCGCGCAACATCATCTCCTCGGGCTGTCCCACCCGGCAAATCGTGACCAACCCGTTGCTATACACAACGGCGCAAAGGTCACGTTTGCCGTGAACCGACAGCCGATCCACAATCGTCAGCCCCGGTTTGCCGGTCGTGATCGGGTCCCCTTCGTGATCGCCGAATGGCAGTTCAGGCAGCGCCCAGCCCACCACGCGGAAAGCCCCGGACGCGACCATGGCCCGCGAGGTTGCACTGAAATCCACCGACTGCACCGCCTGTGGAAAATCAACAATCCGATCTGCGGTTCCGGCAGCGGCATCCACCACCAGAACCGATTTGTCGCGACACCCCGCGATTAACCAACGTGCGCAGGGCGACCAGCGCATCGCCAAAACCTGTCCCTGACAGGGCAGTGTCGTCCCAAGCTCAAGACCATCGGTTTTGATGAGGCTGATATGCCCCGCCCCCCAACACGCCAACAGGCCCCCATCGTCTGACACCGCGATGTCACGCACATCATGCGTCAACTCTGTGCTGCTGAGCGGCTCCCCGCCCTCAGCACTCACAACCGAAATTTGATCGCCGCGCCCGACCACGATCCGTGCCGCGCCTGGCAAGGCGCTCAGTGCCGTGATGTCAGTGCCCTCACTGGGCAACAACCGCAGAAGCTGGCCACGCGGCGTCGCCCGCCAAAGCTCTTCGCCCTCGCTATGGACAAAGGCAAACCCCTGACCCCCAAGCGGGCAGATTTTACTGTCTGACAGCGCCGTGGCATCCCGGCTGGTCAGAGGCATCGGCAGTGGTTTTTCCCGTGCCCGAATGGTCATCCGGCCAGTGTCGAGTTCCTGCCGTATCCGTTTTTCCGGGCCTTCGGCATCCTTCACGCCGATAAACGTCATGCGACCGTCGGCCTGAACCACCGCAAGCGCCGTTCCGTCCATGTTGAACAGAACCTGCCGGATGTTTTGGTCCAAGTCCCATGTCCGGGCCAACAAATCAAAAAGCGAGAGCGCCTGAGGTGGCATGTGCTGTGTCATTCAGTTTTCCTTTTTCATAGCGGTGTCGATTTCCGCATCCAGTGCGGAAAGACGCCCTTCCAATGCAGTGATGATGTCGGCGCTGCGCTCCAACGCGGCCTCGTTTTGGCGGCGCTCGACCTCGCGGCCCTCATCGGCCACGCCGTCCTCTTCGTCCTTCATATCCAACACCATCATCCCGCTGGCTTTTTGGTTCAGCCGCATGTGCTCGACATTGGCCGCCGCGATGTCCTGTGTGACTTTCAGACGGTCCATGAGAATATCTTGAAGGCTGCGTGATTGACCTGTCATTGAGACCCCCTTTAAATGAGTGCTGTTTTACGCATTGAAGGGCCGACACGATGATTGATCCCGCCGACATTCGATTTTTCCAAACGCTCGCCTTGGTGTGTACCCAAACCGATGGCGTGGACACGCCCTGTCAAAACGCCATCCAACAGGCGCTGGAAACCCGTGATCCGCAGGACATGCGTGCGGCACGCCACGCCGTTGATGCGCTGGACGATGGGCTCAAAGATCGGATTTTGCAGCAGGTGCATCGGCTGATGGCCACCGATATTTCTGCGATTTGGGATGTGATGTCCTACGCCTCGGGGCAAACCAAAGAACGTCCGAACTGAGCCCGCATCGTGCAAACCATACGGCCCTGTTTGTAATGTCTCGTGCACGGCTATCCCCTCCCCTGAACATCCGATCTTTGTCTGGGTCAGGCTATCGAAGCGACAGGATGACGCAATGGAATCCGCTTTAAACAGGTGGTTTTTTGCCCAAATTCGTGGCGCGTTAGAAAAGTTGTAAAATAGCTTTACGTTTTCATTTTGCGGTTGGAACATATTGTTCCAAAAGAGATTTTTCTGCGGTGCAGTATATTTTCCAAATCGCGATTATTTCCGAATCAGCCTCTTGATTTCGTCCGATGATTCGCGCTGTTCTGGGTCTATCGCAGGCCAATTCAGAGAGCCCCATGACCCGCTTTTCCACCGATCAGGCACCGCAAGATTTCGTCCTTCGTCAGGTCCAGAAAAAGGATCTGCCGACCCTGATCCAACAGCTGAACGATCCCCGGATCGCCCCTTGGCTTGCCGCGCTGCCACAGCCCTTTGGCCCGTCAGATGTCGATGCGCTGCTGGCTCACGGCCAACATCCCGATGAACATCTCTTTATTGTCGAACACGGCGGCGCAGTGGCAGGGTGTCTGTGCATCGGGGCATCGCTTTGGTATTGGCTCGACCCGGCATTTTGGGGGCGCGGGCTGATGCATCAGGCGCTAGAACGCGCCGTGACCGCCCATTTCGCCGCGCTCGCGCCACCGCTGAGCGCCACCTGTCACACGGACAATGCGGCCTCGCAGACCTTGCTGACGCGGCTCGGGTTTTCACCCGCCCCAACCCTGCGTAAAATGTTTTTCCAAAGCACACAATCGGCAGAGTTTTGCCGCGATTTTGTGATGACACCAGAACAATGGCATCTGTTGCACCCGCCGTTGATTGCCCTAAATGACGTCTGCCTGCGTCCGGCGGAGCAAAAAGACGCCGTGACCCTCGTGCGTATGTTGCCCCATGCCGGATCGCCGATCTGGCCGGCCCCCGAAACAATCCGCGCATTCATCGAAACGCACCGCTTTCGAGGTCCACCACGCGGCCTTTTTGTCATATTGGATGCGCATCGCCGCAGCTTAGGCATGGCGCTTTTGACAGAAAACACGCCCGCTTTGCGCTTTCTCTCAGAAGAAGACGCGACCCGTCACCAAGATCAAATCTCCGCCGCATTGGCGCAAGGCATCGGTGCTGTTCAGTCTTTCAAATGCGAATAAACCGTATTGCGCGAGATGCCCAAACGACGAGCGGTCAGCGCCACATTGCACTGACAGATTTGAAAGACACGCCGCACCTCGAGGCATCGCTTCTCTCGCATCGGAACCCCTAAGCAGCGGCCACAGGCCCTCGTTTCACTCTGGTGCGACGGAAAGAAATGCTCCACCTGCGTCTCGCGCACAATCCCGGCGGGACAGCTTGCCACCAAGACCTGCAAATGATGCCGCAGATCGTTCAAATTGCCGGGCCGCTCCATCGACGCGAGCTTGCGCAGGGCCTTGGCTGACAGTTGATGTTGCGACGATAAATCCGTCAGCATGATCCGCGCCAATTTATCGAAATCAGTGCGCGCCTTGAGCCCCGGCAAATCAACGGTCAGCATGTTGACGCCCGCAATCGTTCTGGTGCGGATATGCGTTTGATCCTGGTGTGGCTGATCCGTCGCCACCACATACCAATGCCCCGCCGCCACATCTCTGCGCACACTGTCTAAGAGCACGTTCAACTCATCTGCGGCCAGGCCAGCCAGAGCGGAAACATGTTCCAACAGCAATGTACCACCCTGCGCCAGAGAAAGCCCCGAGGGGGCGGTGGCCTGCATCAACTCCCCGATCACCCCGCGCATATCCGTGTCTTGGGTCAGCCTGCGGCAGTCTACGACGATCAACGGTTTTGCCGGATGCAGATGTCGGTGTATGACCTCGGCCATCGCCGTTTTGCCGGTTCCCGTTGCGCCGTGAATGCACACCGGCTGGCCCACATCCGCCGCCCGGCGCGCCACACGCAAACATTCGCGCAGCAGCTCGTCATCAAAAACAAGCTCCTGTTCCTGAGGCTCTAATCGGTACAGCCGCGGAGCGCGCAGCGTCACCTCCTGCGCTGGTGCGTGGCCCGAGCGCGGCCGTGACATGGGGCGCAGCCGGGCGAAATAGCTGGCGTTCAACCCATCCGAAAGCTCGACCGTGTCGCCTTGGATCAGTTTGCGCAGGATCGACCGGAAAGTGCCGCCAAAGATGTCGCTGAACCGGTTCATGGTCAAAAAGTTCATCCCCGACAGCAATCTGGCCGAACTTCTGTTGGCACCGGTGACATAGCCGTCCTCAGTCACCGACACCATGCCCACACTCTGCGTTGCCAAATATTCGACCCTCGGATGGAACTGTATGATGTAATCTCGACGATGGCTTTCGATGAACAATCGGTTTTCAATATTCGTCGCCGCCAGACTGACCAGAGCCTTGGTGTGATACTGTCGATCAGACACCTCGGAGGACGCATCAAGCAGCCCAACGATCTTGCCGTCTGATGCAAAAATCGGGGCGCAAACGCAGGACACCCCACCATGGCGTGTAAAAAAATGCTCAGGCCCGGTCACCATACTGGTCTGTCCGGTGAACAACGCCAACCCAAGCGCATTTGTACCGCGCAAATCTTCGCGCCAGATCGAGCCGGGTCGCACACTGCGCGAACACTCAGCGGCGTGAAATTCGGCGTCCATGATGGCATCCAAAACGGTCCCGTTCGCATCCGCAAAGGCCGTCATATAGTTCGTACCGGCAATCTGCGAACTCAGGAGTTCAAGTTCTGGCCGAACGATTTCCATCAGCCGTTCGTTCTGTTGACGTGCGAGTTGCAGCTCCTGATACGAGATCACCGCATCCACCGGCTCACCACCGGGTTCCAGCCCCACGCGCAGGCATCTTTGCCAACTGCGCGCGATCTCCTCAGGCATCGCGGCATGCGCAAATCGTTCACCTGCGTCTAACGCGGCGCGCGCCTGCAGAAACGTCGTTTTCATGCTCATGACACAGTCTCCCCCTCCTCAGGTGGCAACAGTGTTACCCTGAAGCGTGCGAAATCAACGGGAATGTTCAGTTTTTGAACACCGAATGTGACGCCTCTGCAAGGAACTCGAACGCCCAGCCCCTCTGCGGTTCTGCGCGGGTCACAAGGCACAAATGCTCCGATACCTGTCGCCCGCACAGGTCATCACTCACCGATCCTCACCAGAAAATCTAAGCACATAGCTTGTACTGCGTCCGCCCGCGTCTTGCTTAGCAAGAATGTCGCGGGTCACAAGATCGGTGATGTCGCGCAGTGCCGTATCCGATGAGGTTTTTGTGATTTTCGCCCATTTCGAGGACGTGAGTTTGCCCTCAAACCCATCCAGCAGCCGATTGATCATCTCCCGCTGCCGAGGATTGAGGCTTTGATCTTTGAGCCAATCCCAAACCCGCGCTTTGTACAGAACCGATGTGAAAATCTCTTCCGCATTGGTAAAGGCATGTCCGAGGCACTCCAGAAACCAAATCACCCAATTTGAAATGTCCAAATCGCCTTTTTGCGCGCGCTCCAAAGCGGCATAATACGCCTCGCGTTCCTGTCGGATCTGTCCAGACATGCTATAAAAGCGCCGAGATATGCCTTCAGATCGGGCCAAGGCCATGTCTGCAATGGCCCGCGCAATCCGTCCATTTCCGTCTTCAAAGGGATGGATCGTGACGAACCAGAAATGCGCAATCGCGGCTTTCAAAACCCCGTCAAGCCGCCCATCGTTGTTAAACCACTCAAGGAAATCCTGCATGTCCTCGGTCACCCGACCGGCCGCAGGCGCTTCAAAATGCACCCGTTCCTTGCCATGGGCACCAGACACAACCTGCATCGGGCCCGAAGTTTCGCGCCGCCAATCCCCAACTGTGATTTTGGTCATGCCGCTACGCCCTGTCGGAAACAAAGCCGCGTGCCAGCCGAAAAGCCGGTCTTTTGTCAACGGATCTGAAAACTTCTGGGTCGCATCCAGCATCATTTCAACAATGCCATCCACATGCCGATCGGCGGCCACCAGCCCCCCAACATCAAGCCCAAGCTTGCGTGCAATGGACGAGCGCACCTGTTTCTTATCCAGAGTTTCACCCTCGATTTCACTCGATTTTGTGACATCCTCGGTGAGCACGCTAAGAACCGCCTCAGCCTGCGCGTCAAACCCAAGGGCCTCCATCCGGCCAATCAAACGGCCTTGTTGATGCCGAACACGGCCAAGACTGTCAGCAATGGCTTCGCTCTGCCAAACGAACTTTGGCCAATCTGGTTTTTCGTGGATATACGTCATATTCACCGCACTCCTTGCGGGAAATATGGGGTGTTTGCGCCGCATCGTCAATCTTATTCACCGCAAATTATGCGGTAATTATTGCCAACAATCGCCGCACCAAGGAATATTTGCCTTTCAAATCAACTCAAGCTGAACCGGGATTGTCGCATATCCACGCCTATTCTTTGCACGCTTTATGCCCTCAAGGGCCCGTAGCGCGTCGTCTTGCGTGGCGAGATACGTAACCCTTTTTTGACCGCCAATCGCTCCGATGCGGCCCCATTCCCGGATCAAACACCATTCCCCAAACAGCGTTTGGTCAATGCTGAGCGCATAGAACCTGCGTTGTCGTTTGAACGGGACTATTTTCTCAAGACGCACCTGCACGAGACCGCTTTCTAGTGGAATGTTCCACCACTCTACTCTCAAATGCGGCAAAAGTCGCGCATCACATCTTGCGCGCAAAGGCCGGCGGTCATTTGCGTTCAGATGCGGTGCCGATCCCGGCGCGTTTGCGCCAGTTGGCCAATGTCCGACGCGACATCGTGATGCCACGCAGGGCGAGGGCATCCACCAGTTGAGCATCGGTCAAAGGAGCCTTTGGCGGCTCAGCAGCAACCAGCGTGGTGAGGATGGCCGCAATCGCATCTCCCGCAAGGCTGCCACCATTGCGACAGGCGACACGCCCCCGGCCAAAAAACGCATCCAGTGTCACCACGCGCTCGGGCAATTGCATCAAAAGCCCGTTGCGGATACGCCCCACCGTGGTTTCATGAAGGCCCAAGGCCGCGCCCACCTCGGCGTTGGTCAATGGTTTTAACCGTGTCGGCCCCTGTTCCAGAAACGCGTGTTGAAATGCAATCGCATAGCCCGCAACCCGCAGGATCATTTGGTTACGCCGCGACAAGGTGCGCTCCAGCCATCGGGCGGTTTCCAAACCTTCCTTGCTGGAGGGCTCGGCCAGATGCGCCACTTGGACCTCCGGTGTGCTGGCTCGGTTCATCACCACCTGCCACCTGTCCTGTGAATCCCGACTGACGATCAGATCAGGCGCGCGGCGGGGTGCTGGGGCGGAGTCGAATTGCGCACCCGGTTTGGGGTCGAGGCTGCGTAAAAGCGTGACCATTCGCCCCAACTCCGGCGCGTCGACACCGCACCGATCCAACAACAGCGCCGTGTCGCCACGCGCCAAGGCCGGTAGGTTGTCCAGCAGGTGCTGCATGGGGACATCCAAAGCCTGTGCCTCGGCCAATTGCAAACGCAAACACTCGGCCAACGACCGCGCGAACAGCCCGGTGGGTTCAACCCCCTGCAATCTGCGCAACACCTGTTCCGCTTTCTCAGGCGCACAACCTGCCGAACGGGCCACCTCCTCCACGGTCTCGCCCAACCAGCCCGAAAGGTCGAGCGCAGCGATGAACACCTCGGCAATGGCACGCTCATTTGCGGTTTGAAAAAGAAGCCCCACCTGCGCCTGGACATGGGCGTAAAGACCCGTCGCCTCGGCACCCATGCGATCGGGATCAAAATCGGCGGCCCCGGCCATGAGACCGGGCGTGCCCCAATGCTTGTGCTTGCGCACTGGCGCCGGGTCTTCGGGCATTGGCAGCGTGACCTGCACATGCGGATTGCGCGCGGCCTCTTCGATCAAAAGACCGCTCAGCTCGGCATTGTCCATTTGCAACAGATTAAGTGCCCGCTGCATCGTCTGTGACATCCGCTGAGCCGGGTATTGCACCTGATGCAGACTGGGGCCTTTCATGGTGTTGATCCCAAAAGCGCACGCGGGTTCAACGCCATGAAATCGGACCAGATCAAGCGGCACGCGGTGGCACGGCCATGCCGCGCACCACCTGACACAGAGCCCAAAATGGCACGATCCACCCGATCCTCAATGCTCTCCGACAGGTTGGTCAAGCGCATGCGTTCCTCCCCTCAGCCGCGCCCAGCTCAGACGTGGCCTGTTTCCAAGACGGTCGCATAGTTTGCCACAGCCGCGCCACCCATATTGACCACAACGCCAAGGCGCGGGGCATCCACCTGAATCTCCCCCGCCGTACCGGTCAACTGCCGAAACGACAGCGCATGCATCGACACGCCGGTGGCTCCGACCGGATGGCCTTTGGCCTTGAGCCCACCAGACAGGTTCACCGGCAACCGCCCGCCGCGATAGACAGAACCGTCCGCCAACACGGTGGCGCCCTGCCCCGCGTCACACAGGCCAAGCGCTTCGTACATCAGCAATTCCGCGATGGTGAAACAGTCATGCACCTCGGCAAATCCCACATCATCCACAGTGATCCCCGCCACCGCATAGGCCTGTGCCACGGCCCGTTTCGGACCTTCAAAGCGCAAAATATCATGACGCGACATGGGCAGAAAATCCGACACATGCGCCGCGGCACGGATATGGGCACTGCGCGTATGGGCCGCCGGATCGGCACTGAGCACCACGGCGGCGGCACCATCAGAAATCAGCGAACAATCCGACAAGCGCAGCGGCGGCGCGATCAGCGGGTTCTTCTCGGTCACCTCGTTGCATTGCTCAAAGCTCAGATCGCGGCGCATTTGGGCCAGTGGATTGGCCAGAGCATTCTTGTGGTTCTTCGACGAAATCCGCGCCATGGCCTCCATCGGACTGCTGTAGCGCTCAGCATAGGCTTTGGCCGCGATGGCAAACACTTGCGGAAAGCTCAACCCGGCCTCACTCGGATCGCTTTGATACCCGGCACGACCAAGCGAGGCGGTCACTTCGGGCGTGCTGCGGTGGGTCATTTTTTCGACACCGACCACCAAAACACGCTTGGCCCGCCCCGCCAGAATGGCGTCCATCCCGGCGTAAATAGCCCCCGAACCTGAGGCACAGGCATTTTCAATCCGCGTCGCCGGTTTGAATCGCAATTGGTCGTCGGCCTGATGGATCAAAGACGAGGCAAACCCGTCGTCGGACATGCCAGCATTGAAATGTCCAAGATACACCGCATCAATGTCTTTGCCGCTGATCCCAGCTTCCGACAATGCCTCGCGCGTGGCGTCGACGATCAGGTCTTCTAGGCTTCGGGCATCGAGCCGCCCAAACGCGGTGTGGCCACTGCCCACGATATGAATGCCAGTCATGTTATTCTCCTTTGTGATTGTCATTTTGCCGCCCCTCTCTGAGCGACCTTGGTGTGACGGAGAGGTTCCTCACCCAACTGATCCATGCGCATCGCGCAAAAACCGCGGCTGGATCACAAACGCCTCAGAGATCATCCCCGGTCGTGACGCCAAAGGCATCCGCTCGTTGAGCCAGTTGCGCGTTGCCAAATCCGGCAAGGCGGCCGCACGGCGCAGCGCCAACCTGTCCGCCGGAAACTCAGTTAACAGGGCGCGGATTGCCTGTTCATCCTCAGCCGTCAAATCCTCGCCGATCACCACCACCGCACCCTGCCCCGCGCGCAATGCCCCGGTCGCATCCTGTTTTGGCCAGCGCGCCATATGCACGGGCGCATAGGCGGTATCCTGCACGCATTGAATGGCCGTTGGTGTGTCGATCCCTTCAACCGCCACAATGCCTTTGAGGCGCAAAATCTGACCCGACCAGCGCGCAAGGATTTCACCGATCCGCACAGAAAAGCCCCGCCAGGCCACCGGCTTTGGCAAGCGCACGGAAAAGCTGCGGACGCGGCCGCTGTGGTGGTCATGTGTGACGGGGGAAAACGGCGCGGAGATCGTTTTCGTGCGCGATCCTGACGGGACATGGGCCTGCAACCAGCCTCCAAGGTCCTGCGGGATCTGTTCCGGCGCATAAAGCCCGCCGCCCAACACAGTGCTCACGGCCTCAACCGCCTCCGCCGCACTCATCCGAGGCGCGGCGGGGTTCAGCGCCCTCAAAGCTTTGGTCAACTCTGCCCGTGCGGCGCGCGTTGCAAGGTCTGTTTTAGACAAGACGATACGGTCCGCCATACTGACCTGAACTCGAGCCTCGCGATGATGTGCCAGCTGAGCGCAAGCATGTTCACTGTCCACCACCGTGACGATCCCATCACAGCGGAAACGGGCGGACACAAACCGATCCTCCATCAACGCCCGCACCACCGGCATCGGATCGGCCAGACCCGTGGTCTCGATCACCACACGAGACACCTGCGGAATATCGCGCCGCGCCATGCGGTCATGCAGCCGCTTCAGTTCGGCGATCAGATCGCCCTGAACCGAGCAGCACACACAGCCAGATTCGAGAATCACCAAGGCCTCATCGATTCGCTCAACAAGGTGGTGATCAATGCCAATTTCACCGAACTCATTGATGAAAACAGCCGCCGAGGCCATTTCGGGCAGGCGCATGAGCTGATTTAAAAGTGTTGTTTTTCCGGCCCCCAAGAACCCGGTCAACAGGGTCACAGGCACCCGCCCAACGTCCGCAGGGCGCGCCAAAACAGCAAGGTTTTCGGGCGTTGTCATCGGTTTTCCTCCATCCATCCTCCCAAAAGAGAAGCAGGTTTCGTTCCACGCACGACTTTTCAGGCCAAACAACGGCTTGCCGTGAGCGTGCTTCAAACCTCTTCTCCAAAGCGTCCGGTTTTCGGTCTGAGCGCGGCCTGAGGGGTGTCCGAAAACCGGACGGTGGTGCCACGGTGCGCACAGATAAAACGCGGTCAAGACGACCGCTTCGTGGCTAAAAGGCCCGCACTGTGCGACACGCCCAATATGCATCGCAAGGACATAAACGGCCCCACAGGCTCAGCCCGCGCAGGCCCCTTGGACCCCCGGCACAGACAGGCCAAAACGCAATAATTGTGGTGGAAAAGGCAAAGACTGTTAAACTACCGCGATAAAAATGCGCAAAGACGCGATTTCGGTCGCTGTCTTGGCTGGTGGACCATCTGCTTCGGGGAGGAAGCAGCCACCACTCACGCAACACTGGGAGGAGAACTGCAATGCCGGGAACCGCCTTGCGCCAGACATTTTCACGTCCAGAGAATGACCGGCAAATCATGACATCCTGGGAACGATTTCTACAGGGTGATGAACCGGGGTCTGATGCGCTGCGCCGGTTGATCGACGACTCTTGGCGCCGCTGCCAGGGCAAGGTCGATCCCACACGGGATCAGGCCCCGGTCCCCTTGGATGGCGATCCTCTGTATGGCCTTTTGGAAACCAACACGGAGCTTGTACAGGCCAGCGTGTCGGTGATGCAATCTGCGCGCGATTTTTTGCATGAAACCGGAACCGTCATGGTGCTGACCGATGCGGCTGGTGTGGTTTTGTCGATTGAGGGCGACACCTCTTTGCGTGACCCGGCTGAAAACATTCATCTGATGCCCGGTGCAAGTTGGAGTGAGGCCAGTTGTGGAACCAACGCCATCGGAACCGCGCTTGAAATCGGCCAACCGATCCAAATTCATTCCTCCGAACATTTTTGTTCCGGGATCAAACGGTGGTCCTGTTCGGCCAGTGTGATCCGTGATCCGATCAGCCATACGATCCTTGGCGCGATTGACATTTCCGGCCTGACAGACAGCTACAGCCGTCACGCTCTGGCGCTGGCTGTTGCCGCGTCTGGACGGATCGAAAACCGTCTGGCGCGTCAGGAAATGAAATTGCGATATCGGTTGCTTGACCACTATCTCGACCGGCTGAACAACGCCGGAAGCGACGGGTTGATCGTCTTTGATCGCCAAGGCCGCGCCGTCAAAGCCAATGACAGTGCTGCCGCGTTGATGACGCAACTGGCCAAGGGCCGCAATGATCCGGCCCTCACCATTCGCGATCTGACACTGCCCTGGCGCGATGGCAAGCTTGTGCCCGAAAAAATGCCGTCTTGGGTGGATCAGGACTGGATCGAGCCCGTCCATGTACAGGGGCATCGCCTTGGGTCGATCCTTGTGCTACCCGACCGCAATGCCTTGGTCCAACGCAACAAAATCCACGACATTCCCCGCCCGCAGTCCGCACCAACCGATCCGTTTAACCGCCTGATCGGTGCCGCACCAAATTATGTGGCGGCGCTGAATCGGGCGCGACAACTGGCGAAAGCCTCGGTTCCCGTGCTGTTGCTGGGCGAAACCGGCGTCGGCAAGGATGCTTTTGCCCATGCCTTTCACGACACCGGGCCAGATCAAAAGGGCCCGTTCATGGCGGTCAATTGCGGCGGGTTTTCACGCGAACTTTTGACCAGCGAATTGTTCGGCTACGCGGAGGGCGCTTTTACCGGGGCCAAACGTGGCGGCATGATGGGGAAAATTGAAGCCGCCGATGGCGGCACATTGTTCTTGGATGAGATGGGCGAGATGCCTCTCGATCTGCAACCGCATCTGTTGCGGGTTTTGGAAACCGGCGAGATTTGCCGCATCGGTGAGAACCATCCGCGCAAAGTCCACTTTCGTCTGATCGCGGCGACCAACCGCGACCTCAAAGCCGAGGTGCAAGCCGGTCGATTCCGAATGGATTTGTACTATCGGATTGCCGTGACGTCTTTGGCGCTTCCTCCCCTGCGCGACCGGCGCAGCGATATTGTGCCGCTTGCGGAGTATTTTCTGGCCCAGATCGCGGCCCGGTATGACCGTCCGGTCCCACGCATCGGGCATGGGATGCGGCGCGCCTTGGAGCAACATGATTGGCCGGGCAACATCCGCGAATTGCGCAACGCCTTGGAAGGCAGCCTTCTGGTCTGCGAGGGCGACCTTTTGGAAGCGGAGCATTTGCCATCTGAGCTTGGCCTGCCACATGATCTGAGCTCTGACGCCCCCGCGCCGGATCATGCGGGGATCAGCCCCTTGGAGCTTGCTGAACGCGAGGCCATCATGACCGCAATCCGGGCGCATCAGGGCAACTTGACCTCGGTCGCACGGGATCTGGGGATCGCGAAAAGTACGCTCTACATCAAACTGGAACGGTTTGGGTTAAAGGAAAGCGTCGCGATCCTACGCACGGTTCAACACTGACCTCACGAAAAACGGCGCCCCGGAGGAGGGGCGCCGTGATGACCTTGGCGTCGGTTTGAAAACGTCCACCCACTGGTCAAATCCGCCCGTGGGGAGGGGCGGAATTTGGGACATATGACCCGTGCATCTAGCCCCGCAGCTGAGCAATCGCGTCAAGCACCGCCTCTGGCGCATGTCCAACGGGGATTTCCGTAAAGGCAAACTGGCCGGACCCAATGTCCGGCAATGTGCCCTGTCCAAACAGATCAAGACTAACATCCCGGCCTTCGGCGTTTGCATTCGGGCCTATGGTGGCGTCAAACACCGCCGCTGACTCTGGGGCGACATCGCGCCCGACCACGGCCCAACGGTAGTGTTTGGCCGCATTCAGGATCGGGGAATAGCGGGTGGCCGGACCTGGGCTGGCGCCCTCTTCCAACAACAGCCCGCCCACCGGACGCGCGGACACACAGCGCAGAAAATCGGCCATATACATGGCGGCATCTTCCACCGCATCATCGTCGACCTCAGCCGGACGATCGACCATCTGTTGCGCCTCGGCCAGCCAAGCCCCCGGAGCTGGCATCACCAAAACCATCGGCACCTGAGCTTGCAAATTGGCGGCAACGGCCTCAGTCACCTCGTCCAAAAGCTGACGCGGCCCCTCCTCTTCGAGCATCCGCCGCAACGGGTAGGTCACGCGTTTCTTGCTGGCCATATCGGCGCGCAAAGCGGGATGGCGATGCACCCAAGAGCGGAACAAATCCCCCAAATCCACCTCCGCAACATCGGCCCGCAGCAACCCGCGTGCCTGAGAGAAAAAAGACAGGTATTTCGCCGCCCCGTCCGCCCAAGGATCGCCACTTTCGCCCAGCAGAAGCCGCCGGGCATAGCCCGACGACTTCAACCAGACCCGCAGCGCCTTCGTACCCGAACCATCGGGCAGATCGTCTGCTAGGGTTTGGCTCATTTCTTTTCGTCCCCCATGGCACCTGCGGCCTCAAGGCGCGCTTCGAGTTCCGCGATGCGCACGTCTTTGGGGTGCATCATGTAATTCGGACGCGGTTGGTCGCCGCGGCGGGTGATGTCCGGCGCGCCCATATAGAGCGTGCCAACATCATCGCCCCAACATCCGAAATATTGCAGATGCGACGGCGGCTTTGGTTTGTTCCAGCCGTTGACAAACTCAGCATAGGGGACCGAGCGTTTGATCCGGGCCTGACGTTCTTCGGCACGCGCGGCCTCGGTGGCGTCAAAATCAATCGCCAGCGTTGCGGCATCAAAGACCACTTTATAAAGGCGTGCGGCCACTTCGGGAGAGATCAGCCCCTCCTCGATGTCCTTGATGATATTTTCCGGGTCGCGTTCCAGAAGATCACCATAGCCTGCGCCCGCACCTTGGCTGATCATGAACAACTCGCCGCGTTTCGAAATCTCGAACCCCATGCCCATGTGATGGGTCGAATAATCGGCATCCTCAAACGGTTGTTCGTTCATGATCTCTTCGATCGAGTGGCGGAACCGCTCTGGTTCGTTCATCAACACGTCATAGACATCAACATCCTTGACCTTTGACAACGGATAGGTGCCGCAGGCGTAGCCGCCAAACAGACCCTGAAGCGGCGGAATCTTCGCCCCTTGCGCCGTCGTCATGAACCCCCATTGTTCGGAATCCTTGGTGGCCACCATCATGGTATAGCCCTGACCACCGCGATATTTACCGGGTGCCACAGCGTCGCGGGTCATTTTCTTAGACACGAGCTGCAAGAAGGGCACTTCCTCCTCGTTCAGCTCCTGCTCACCGATGTCGGCCATGGTGGCAAAGATCGGCGCCAAAGCATGTTCGCCGTCACGGCTTGACGTAGCCCCCGCACCCATGCCGTTGAGGTCGGCACAGAGGTTGCCCAATGTTTCGCCATGCTGGCTGACCCCACCCCAGATGAAGGTGTTGATCATGTTGAAAGTCGGCGCATGCACCCGAGTGAATTTTTCCGGGCAGGAATACAGGAACTTGGCCACCGCATGTTGCCCGGCGGTGAACCCGGTGAAGATCGACATCAAGGATTGCGAGTTTGGCGCATCATAGGAACAGTTCACGATCGAATGCGGATCGGTGATCACTTCGATGGGCGCAAAAGCCGCCTGCCCACGCGGCAGATCGGGCCAGACGTAGCACAAGAAGACCTGCGCCAGCATCCCTTTCAGGCCCGCAACAATCGTGTTGGTGGCGCGGTTGGTGAATTCGGGCGACGAGCCACGGAAGTCGAAAATCAACCGATCGCCGGTCTTGGTCAGTTTGCAATTGATCTTGACCACGCAGTTTTCACGCAGGGTGGAGTCCTGAATGATATAGCTGCGCACGGTCATGTCCGGCCATTCCGAAATCCGGCGTTTCACCTCGGCACGCACGTTTTCCATAGTCAGGCGCAGCGTCGCCATCAAAGCCTCAGGACCATCCGAATTCAGCGTCTCTTCGATCCGCTGTTTGATGCGCAGACAGGCGAACAGTTTCACCTTCATGTCTTCGTATTGCAGCTTTGGCTCGCGCACCGAGTTCTGCAGGAAGGTCAGGATGTCGCGTTTGATTTGATAGTTCTCAACCACTTTGAAAGGCGACATTTTCAGCCCTTCATCAGAGGGGCTTTCAGCCATCGAGGGCATGCCGCCCGGCTCAATCGCGCCATTCTCGCCTTCGTGTACGGTCGAGGCGACCCAGCACACCAGTTGACCCTTGTGAAAGATCGGGATGATCATCGACTGGTCGGTGTTGTGCACGTTGCCGTAGCGCGAGTCATTGTGGATGAAACCATCGCCGTCCTTCACGCCCACGGTTGGGTCATTCATCCAGTTTTTGATGATGAATTTGATCGGGTGGTGCACCAGCGCCGAAAAGATCAGAACGCCCCCAGCCGAGGCAATGGCAAGATCACCACTGGCAGAATAAACGCCCGTGATCACGTCACCCCATTTCGCACCGGGTGCGGCACCCATCTGTTCGACCATCTCATAGCCTTCGTCACAGCCCGACTGGATGCGATCCCGGATTTTGGCCACGGTGTGGGCATCGCTGACCTTGCCGATCGCGTCGTCTTCGATCTCGGTGCGCGGCATCAGGTCGTGGTTTTGCATGATCTCCGGGTCGGGACCGAGAAACAGCGTGGTGTCGTCAAGAAATTTCTTGATCAGGTTCATTTCTTCGAGTGTGGGCGTTTTCGCCCGTGTTGACATCTCGTTCATGGGACTCTCCTCCAAAGGGGTACACCCCCCGACGCCTCCTCCGCGCCGGGGGGCAGATTGACTTAATGGCGGGTGATCGGCGTTTCGTTGCGCAAGAACCACGACGCGTCCTGTTTTGCCGCGACATAGGTCCAGCCGGGGTTCACCAGGAAGGTCGTGACTTCGGAGGCAACAATCGCTGGCCCTTCAATCTCGACACCGGGCTCAATGTCCTTGCGTGCCCAAACCGGGGTCTCAAAGGCACCGTCAACGCCAACAAAATGACAGGTCCGATGGCTTTGTGGAGCGGGCGGGGCCTTGCGGTCCGCCTTGGCCAACGGTTTGATGTCTTCGAATTTCACCGTCTCGTGTTTGGCATAGGCAGCCACACGAATGGTGTTGATGCGGATGCCCGCTTCCGGTGCCTGAGAGCCTTCGCCAAAACGCTTGCCGTAATCGTTGGAGAATTGCGAAATCATCGCCAACACATCCGCCGGGCCATGCACCTCATGACGCGGGATCACAGCCGTGGTTTGCACCAACTGGTTGCCATAGCGCATGTCGAGTTCCAGATCGTGACTGATCTGGTCCAGCGGCACGCCCTGACGCAACAGGTCTTGGGTGCCTTTTTCCTTCAACTCCGCCACGATGGCATTGAACCGATCGTAGTCGTCAAAGATGTGGCGGGTGTTGCTGTCGTAGAGCACCATGTAGAGCGACTGCTCGTGAATATGGAGCTGGTGCATGTTGCCTGCCCCCACGGCCGAAAAGACGGAGGACAAAGGCGGGGCCAGGATCTTGTCGATGCTGAGGTTCTGCGCAATGCCGCAGCAATGCAGCGGACCGTTGCCACCATAAGCCAACATGGTGAAGTCTTTCGGGTCATAGCCACGCGCGCGCAGCTCGGTGAACAGACCGTTTGCCATGTTGTCATCGACCTTTTCGCGAATGAGCTTGGCGGCTTCGATCACGTCGCAATCCAACTCGTCGCACAGCGCGTCTTCAATCGCGGTCTTGGCCCGGCGCGGATTGAGCGGGATCGACCCGCCCGCGTAGTTTTCCGCGTCCAGATAGCCCAAAACCAGATCGGCATCGGTGACGGAGGGGCGCATGCCGCCGCGGTCGTAACAGGCCGGTCCCGGATCAGACCCCGCGCTTTCCGGCCCGCATTTCACCGTCTTGTACATCCGGTCGTAGGAGGCGATGGACCCGCCGCCCGCACCCAACGTCACAAGGTGAACCATGGGAACAGAGACAAGCCAGCGGTCGATGACCGGGTTGAAATCATAGTGCTTGATCCCGCCTTCGACGACGATGCCGATGTCATAGCTGGTGCCACCCATGTCGGTGGCAACGACATTGCCCAATTCAGCCTGCAAAGACAGGTGCTCGGACGCGCCGATGCCGGACACCGGTCCTGAGTGGATGGTTTGCAGCGCATCCGTCGAGTTCAACTGTGCCATACCGCCCGAATTGTGGATCACCAACATCGGCTTTTCGTATTTATGCGCCCGCAGGTTCTGCTCAAGCGCCGAGAGCGCGTGATACATGGTCGAATGCAGATAGCCATCGACGATGGCCGAGGTTGCGCGGACATATTCGCCTTTGCGGCCCGCCACCTGATGCGACAGGATCACCGGGATCGCACCGAGCAAATGCGACGGATATTCCTCCAACACAATCTCTTCGATGCGCTGTTCGTGCGCCGGGTTCACAACCGAATTCACCAAGGCGACCACGATGATCTGTGCGCCGCGATCCACAAGCCCGCGCAGCTGACGACGCACGTCTTCTTCGTCCAGCTTCATCACCAGATTGCCTTCGAAGTCCAGTCGTTCGCGCACACCATAAATCATGTGCGGCTCCACCAGAGGGTCAGGACGCTGGGCATTGGGCATGTCTTGCTGGCCGAGGTTGTCCAAGCCTTCGCCATAGCCACGCGCCCGGCTCAGCGGCACAGTCGCCTCATAGCCCGCCGTCACCAACATGCCGATTTTCGGACCTTTATGTTCAATCAGAGCATTGGTGCCCAGCGTTGTCGCATAGCGCACGCTGTCCACTTCGCCCAAAATCTCTTCCAACCCCAAACCCAACGTGGTGCAGGCTTTGCCCAGAGCTTCGTTAAAGCCCATCGCCAGGTTGTGATGCGTCGTCAGAGCTTTGGTTTCGATATATTGCTGGCCCCAAACGACGAAACAGTCGGTGAAGGTGCCGCCGATATCAACGGATACACGTTTCATACTCTCTCCCTTATGTGCTGCGGAGGCGGCAAGTCTCCTCGACCTTGCGAACACACCCCCGGTGTCACCCGCGCCATCACAGCGCAGGTCTTGGCGTTATTTTCCGTGCATTACGGTCAGTGGCTATGGCCGCGTTCAGGCATCACCACGGGACCCGCATCCGGCAGCGCCGCAGGACCACGCGCGGCCCATTGCGCTTTCAATGCCGCGACATCGACCTGCATGTCCCAAAGCGGGGGGTGGCCCGGAATGGCGTATTCGGTTTCAACCTGCGTGCCGCAGCTTGGGCAGCAGAATTCCAGAATACGCACCCATTCCGGGTCTGGGCTAAAGGTGAAACGGTATTTGTCCGGGTCGATGATGGGCGGATGGATGTCGCGCGGATCGCGGTTGTGAACCAACAATCCTTCTTTGTAATTGCCATCGGCAGGCGCAATCACATGATCGCAAACGCGGCACTCCCATTTTTCGGTTTCCAGATCAATTCGTAGATATTCCGTCATCGGAATCTTCATGGCTCAGCCCTCCCGGTCCAAAATCACGTCGCCCGCTTCGCTGACGACAAAACCCCAACCCGCAGGCACGCGAGCGGTAAAATAGTCTTCTTCAAGGATGGCCGGGCCAGCCGCAAAATCGCCCTTTTTCAGGCTGCCCAATGCGTAAACCGGCAGGTCGATCCGGCCTTTTTCAGGCACGAGCACTTTGCGGTGCTCCGCAGCTTTCGCGGCGGCTTTGCGCGACACTGCGATGTGTCCCGTGTCGCCTTGGCGGAGGCTTTTGATCGCGCTGAGTTCCAATTCCACCGACGCAGCTCCGGCCAAGTCAGATGGGAAATCGTCCCCTGCGGTCAGGGGTCGCACCACTTCGCCCGCATCGGTCTGAGCCACCAGTTGAGCCAAGATCGTATAGCTGCCCGGCTCAAACCCTTCCGCAAACATATCGCGGGCGGCTTTGACATTCAGGGTGTCCAAAGTCGCGTTCAGGCATGCCGTGTCACAGCTCTCAAGACCGACCACATAGCGTTGCGACACGTCGCAAGACCCGATGCCATAGGCCGAAAAGACTGCGGCCATTGCAGGCACAGCCACACGGGAAATCCCGGCTTTTTCGGCCACACCACAGGCATTCAGTGGTCCAGCGCCGCCAAAAGCCATCATCACCGTATCAGAAGAAATCGTGGTGCAACGATGCAGTTCCTCGGCAATTTTCGCCTCGAACGCATCCGACATCGCAAGCAACGCCGTTTCAAGGTTTACACCCAACGGATCGGCCACATTGGCCATCACCGCCGCTTCTGCACGTGCAAGATCAAGCCCCATGTCTCCGCCAAAATACGACATCGGATCAAGAAGCCCCAACAGCAAACTGGCATCCGTAATGGTTGCCTCTTTGCCGCCACGCCCAAAACAGGCCGGACCCGGCAATGCGCCGACGCTCTCGGGACCGATGACAATTTGGCCCTCTTTCACCCGAAAGATGGAACTACCCCCGGCACCTGCCGACATGATTTCACACAGTGGAAAGGAGACGCTGATGCCTTCGACATGACCGCGCCGCATTTCGGCAACGCGCCCTTCGGTGCATTGGCCAATGTCCGTGGTGGTTCCGCCCACGTCGATGGAAACCGTGTCCCGAAATCCGTACAGCGAGGCAAAGGTTTTCACCCCTTCCATGCCGCCACGCGGTCCCGACGAATAGGTTTTGATCGCCACGGTTTTGGCCACGCGCGAGGCATCGCCATCATTGCGGAAAATCAACAGCGGGTTTTTCGTGCGAAACGCACGCAGACGGTTTTCGGCGTTGTACAAAAACGCCTCCATCGACGGATGCAGGAAAGAGTTGATCACCGCCGACCATGCCCGCCGATCAGGATTGGCATCGACCGTCAGATCCGACGCGTAGAGCACCGGCACCGCCCCCAACAAATGGCGCGGGTATTTGCGCAGCGCGATTTTCTTCACGCGCTCTTCTGCATCGCCGAAATCTGCGCCGCTGAAACAGACCACAAGACGGTTTGCACCCATTGCGGTCAATTGGTTGATCACCTTGACCACATCGACTTCGGCGGCATCGCTGTGCAATGTCGCTGTGTCGACAAAAGCCACCCGATCCCCGATCAACGCGTCATAGACTTCGGGATCATGCTCGCGCAGTGAGGCCACAAGATCCTTGGACTCCGTGTCGAGCACCAGACCCAGTTTCGGCCCCTTGCGCTCACAAATCGCGTTTGTACCCTGGGTGGTGGAATAACGGATCAGGTCCACCTCTTCGAGCAGACGCTTGACGTCCGTGGCGCCATAGACCACCTCGGAGGCTTTGGTCAGACCCTCGAAAAAACATTTCGACAAATCGTAAGGCGTGGTCAGAACCTTGGTCTTTTGAACGCCGTCGTCCGACATGATACACACATCGGTCAGCGTTCCTCCGTTATCAATATTGATCTGAAATGCCATCGTGCATCTCTCCTCCCATCCTTGTTGCGCAGTGATCCTGCGGTAAAGAGCGTGTCTTACGCCGGGATCACGGTCGCTGAGGCCACGGGGGCTCCTCTCCCCTTGGCCGGACCGTCGATCCTACCCAATGGGATGCAGGTTCTTTTCCAACCCGCGAACAGACCGGTCAAAAATATTTAACCATTTGTTTTATAATGACTTAATATTTCCCCCTCACAACGGGAGGGGGAACAAAAACGTCTGTGCGTTCGATTTCGAGACGTGCCGCAACGCAGCATGGCCGAAGATCAGACAGGCACGATCTTGTGCCACTGGCGTTTGACATTGGCCTGCGCTGATGCGGGGATGAAACGGACGAGATCAGGTTTAAACGCCAAAAGGGCAGACGCAGGGTCGGTAAAGGCCGAAAGCGGGTGACGAGATATCTTGCTGTGATATGCTGCCCCGAAAATGGCACACCAACATGATCACTAATCTCGAAGCAGACCTGTTGCGCACCTTTGTCGCGATTGCGGAAGAGGGCGGATTCACTGCGGCGGCGCGGCGGGTCTATCGCACGCAATCCGCCGTCAGTCAGCAAATGAAGCGCCTTGAAGAAACACTGGGCATCCCCCTGTTTGAAAAGCTGGGTCGCAAACGGCGACTGACGCAGGCAGGTCAGAACCTTTTGAGCTATGCGCGTCAAATCATCAGTCTGAACGATCAGGCCGTGATGATGGTGCATGCCTCACAAGAGGTCGGCGAAGTCCGCATCGGCGCCCCGCACGATATTGCAGATTCCATTCTGCCGCTGTTTCTGTCGACTTATGCCCAGACCAATCCGCGCGTTCACGTCATGCTCAAAGTGGACCGCAGCCCGAACCTTATGCCTTTGCTTGAGGACGGGCGGCTCGATATGACCCTGACCACACGCCATTCCGAACGGTTCGAAGGCAAACTTTTGCGCAGCTCACCGACGGTTTGGATCGCCTCTTCCATGTTGCGACTGGAACGCAATCAACCCGTGCCTTTGGTGCTTGCGGATTCTCCGTCCATCTTTCGCCGGATCGCGCTTGATGCGCTTGAGCAACGCGGGGTGGCCCATATCGAACGCTATACCTGTCCAAGCCTGTCGGGGATTCATGTTGCTTTGAACGCCGGATTGGGCGTGACCGCGCGCACACCGGAAATGGTGACCCAAGATTTGCGTATCCTTGGTGAGCGCGAAGGGTTACCTCCCCTGCCCGACATCAATTTCTACATCTATCGCCGCAACGGCGCGCTGTCTCAGGCGGCCAATGCCCTTTTCGATCAGATTTGTGCTGAGAGATGAGGTCCATTGCCGGACCGGATCAGGCGAGCCGTTGCGTCGCGCTGCGTTGGAATTCTGAGGGCGTCATCCCGAACTTGGCCTTAAAGAGCCGCGAGAACTGCGCCTGATCTGCGAACCCGAAACGGTAGGCGACCTCGGAAATCGACAGATCGCGTGAGGCCTGCAACCGGTCCCGCGCGGCCACCAACCTCTGATCTCGGATTTGCTGGCTGACGGTGCCGTTCATGTCTTTGAAAAGATCGTGCAAGTACCGTTTGGAGATACCGCAGGCTTCGGCAATGAGATCGGGCGAAAGATCGGGGTCTTTCAGATTGGCGCGGATGTATTTCTCGACCCTGGAAAGATGTGCGGCCCGCACCGAAGAATAGCCACTTTCGCAGGCGTTCGAGGCATCGTTGAGCGCAAGGCCGAGAAGTTCAAGCAGGTGGCGTCCGATGGTTTCACGAGCCGATGGCGTGAGATCGTCGATCTGGCTCTGAGCATGGCTGACCATGGTGGCAAAAAGCCCCGCCGTTCCGGTGGTGGCGTCGATCACACGCGCGCAAAACCGATCGGGCTGACGCACCCGCTCGGCCAACGCCCGGCGGCTGACTTTGAGCACGTACAAATCGTTAGGGCGTTCATAGAGGAACCGATAAGGCTCGTCACCGCGCTCGAGAATAAAACCGCCGGGATCGCAGCGCAGGTCGCGGCCCATCTGGCGGAACTCAACCGAGGTCGCGCGCGGCAGCGTGACGAGATATTCCTCTTCCTGAGTATTGCAAATATGCGAGCGCCGACGTTCGTAATTCACCGGGTCAGAGGTGAGCCGTGACATACCCACATGGCCCAGTTCAACGCGAGACAGTTCGCCATTGAAACGGATCGGGTCGCGAAATTGCAACTCCAGCGGAAAATACGCCTCCGACACCACCGCATTCCATTTGCTGGAACGATGCTGCGGTTCTGTTGCACCCGTCGAAAAGCGGAACGCAGCTGTCATCGAAAAGTCCTCCCTTCGTAAACATTACGTGACGCTGTGATCAAAACAAAAGAAAAACAGGCGGTCTGCGCTCTGCGTCAACTCATCTTGCGCTGGTTGACAAATTTTTCTGCGCCGTTTGCCAAAGCTTTGTGCACGGAGCGTCAAGACTGGAATCGATTTCCCGGAAACCCTGTTTGGCAGATCGACGTGCAGAACAAACGCGCCGGATCGGAAGGGCCTTCAGCCCCCGTCAGGCACTGTTCTGCCCCCAGCAGAGGACCGGAAATATGGCAAAACGACAAGTCGACCCAATCACACTTTCCGTCGTGAGAGGTGTTCTTGAGACCACGCAGCGCGAAATGACGATGGCACTGGAAAAGACCGCACGCAGTTCGGTGTTCAACCTCGCGCATGATTATTCCACGGCACTGTTCAACCACACGCCCGAGATGATCCTGCAAGGACAAGACATCCCGATCCATCTGGGATCGCTCATTCCTGCGATGAAAGCGGTCGATAAGTTCTTCGAGGGCGATATCCATGAGGGCGATCTGATCCTGCACAACGATCCAGATTATGCCGGATCGCATATCATCGACACATGCATGTACTACCCGGTGTTTTATCAAGACGAGTTGGCGTTTTGGACGGTCTGCAAGGGCCATTTGACCGACATCGGTGGCCCGGTTCCCGCGGGCTATAACCCCGAGGCCAAAGAAATCTACGCCGAAGGGCTGCGCATTCCGCCGGTCAAAATCTGGGACAAAGGGGTGCCGCGCAACGATGTGCTGAACCTCTTGTTGACCAACATGCGGGCACGGCGGGATCAGGAAGGCGATTTCAACGCCCTGATTGGCGCTTGCCAAGTCGGTGCCCGCAACCTTGTGGCGTTGATGGACAAATACGGCAAAGACGTTGTCCAGGACTGCATTGAAGACCTTTTGTCGATGGCCAATCGCCATATGTCGGGCTTGATCGCAAAGGTCCCGGATGGGACATATTCCGGCACCGCCATTCTGGAAGATGCGGGACACGGCTTTGGCGATTTCGACATCACCGCAACGGTGACGATCACAGGCGAAACCTGTCATATCGAAATCGAGAGCCCGCCGCAGATCCCGTATTTCATCAATTCCTACGAGGGCAATTCCTACTCCGGCGTCTATCTCGGCCTGATGATGTTCGCCCAGTTGCCTCCCCCCTATAACGAAGGGCTTTACCGCAATGTGACGGTGGACATGGGGCCCAAGGGCACGTTGTGCAACGCCAAGCCGCCAGCGCCGCATATGAACTGCACCACCACGCCCATGGAAACGCTGACAGATGCGGTCCGGCTGGCCTTCGAACAGGCGGCACCGGACAAGGTTTCAGCGTCGTGGGGTCATGCCAATGGCTGCAACATTGCGGGTTGGGATACGCGACATGACGAAGAATACGTGACCATGGTTCTGGCGTCGATCATCTCAGGAGCCGGGGCCACAGCGAGCCAGGACGGGTGGCACGCCTGCGGACCGGAATGCTGTTTTGGGGCGTTGACCTCAGGCGATATCGAGATGCTGGAGCATTCCTATCCGATCATCATCCACGAATACGGATTGATGACGGACAGCGGCGGTGCGGGCAAATTCCGTGGCGGTTCAGGCACGCGGTGGGAAGTCGAACCGCTTGACCGGGACATGACGTTGATCACGTTCGGCGAAGGGCGCCGTATCCCGGCTATGGGCGCGGCTGGGGCGAAATCCGCCATGGTCGAAAAAAAGGTCGGACGCTTGGAAGTCACCCGCGCGGGCGAAACTCAGATCATTACCGATAACGTCATCGAAACCATTCGCCCCGGCGAACGCGCCGCCAATCTCAACCCAGGCGGCGGTGGATATGGCAACCCCTTCGAGCGCGAGGTGCAAAAGGTGGTGGCCGACATCCGAAACGGGCTCGTTTCGATCGCCGGTGCCCGGCTCGATTATGGCGTCGTCATTGCCGACCCTGAAACGTTGGCCGTAGACGAAGCCGCCACAGCCAAAGCCCGCGCGGCGGCCTGAAGTCTCTGACATAAAAGGATTATTCTCATGCGTAGCAAATATCGTCTGGGCATCGACGCCGGCGGCACGTTCACAGATTTCATTCTGGCCCGTGCCAATGGTGACGTGCAAATTTTCAAAGTGCTCTCAACGCCAACCGAACCGACCAAGGCCATCCGCAACGGGCTTGCGCTGATCTCTGACGAAACCGGGCTTAGCGCGGCAGAGATCGTGTCCCAATCTGACCTCTGTATCAACGGCACCACCGTCGGCCTGAATGCGCTGATCACCCACACCGGCGCCAAGACCGGCTTGATCGCCACCCGCGGCCACGAAGATTCAATTGAAATTCGGTTGGGCCACAAGGAAGACGGCTATCGGTATGACCCTGAATATCCCCCAGCGACAATGTTGGTGCCACGCCACCTGCGCAAAGGGGTCAACGAGCGCGTGATTTCCGACGGGTCAGTGCGCACCGCCTTGAGCGAAGAAGATGTGCGCGACGCTTGTCGGTATTTCATATCTGAAGGGGTGGAGTCGGTCGCGATCAGCTTTGTCTGGTCGGTGCTACACCCCGAACATGAGATGCGTGCAGCCGAGATCGTGCGCGAGATGATGCCCGATGTGCGACTGACCATCGGCAGTCGGCTTTACCCGCAAGTGCGCGAATACACCCGGACCTCGACGGCCATCGTCAACGCCTATCTGGCCCCGATCCTGCAACGCTATGTCGAGGGGGTCGATGCCTACTTCCGCGAATTGGGTTCGAAACACCCGGTCCGCTATTTCCAGTCAAACGGCGGGCTCGCGCTGGGAAAGGTGGTGGCGGATCAATCGGTCTACGCGATCAACTCCGGCCCAGCCTCAGCGCCACAAGCGGCCCTCGACGTGGGCGCGCCTTGGGACGAGAAGAACATCATCACCTGCGACATGGGCGGAACCTCGTTCGACATTACGCTGACCAAGGACGGGAAAGCCAACGTCAACAAGAACATCGACTTTCTACGCTATCGCATCGGCATTCCGATGATCCAAGTGGAAACGCTGGGTGCCGGTGGCGGCTCGATCGGGTGGATTGATGAAATGGGCCTGATGCAAATGGGTCCGCAATCGGCGGGCTCGGAACCCGGTCCGGCCTGTTATGGTCAGGGCGGCGAACGACCGACCACAACCGATGCCAATCTTGTCCTGGGCTATCTCAACGCAGATGGGCTTGTGGGGGGGCGCCTGCCGCTCGACATCGAAAAATCCCGCTCTGCGATCAAAACCAATTTGGCCGACCCACTGGGCCTGAGCGTGGAAAAAGCCGCCTACGGCATGTTCACCATCGTGAACAACAACATGGTCAATGCGATCCGCCGGGTTTCGGTGGAACGCGGCTATGATCCGCGTGATTTCGTTCTGATGGGGGCAGGCGGCGCGACCGGAGCACATATCACAGCGCTTGCGCGCGAAATGGGCATTTCAAAAGTGCTGATTTCCAAACTGGCCTCGGGGCTTTGTGCATATGGCCAGATTATTTCGGACGTGAAATACAACTACATGGCACCAGCGCCGTTGCGACTTCAGGGTGCTGAGGCGGCGCAGACGCTCGACGGGCTGTTCAATGGGCTAGAAGCGCGCGGGCGCGCGGATCTGGAGGGAGACGGGTTCAGCGAAAGCGACATCTCGATCCACCGCACGCTGGATATGCGCTATGTCGGACAGGTGCATGAATGCACCGTGGAAATCGGCCCTTTCGAGGTGACCGAAGCCACGCTTGAGGACATCAAAGCCGCATTCCACACGCGCCACCGCGAACTTTACACCTATGATGAACCCCATAACGCGGTCGAGGTGGTGAACGTGGAAAGCGCGATCACCGGCCATGTGGACAAACCGCAACGGATGATGATCGCAGCGGGCAACGGTGCCGCGTCGGCACTGAAAACCCATCGCGAGATGGTGTTCCATGCCGATGGCCGCACGCAAAAAACGCCCGTCTATGACGGGGCGGCATTGGGGGCAGGCGATGTCCTACATGGGCCTGCAGTGATTGAGGAAGTGACCACCACGATTGTCGTCGAACCCGGCTGGACGGTGAACCTACACAAAACCGGCACATACGTTCTCACAGCGGACATTGCGGCCACGCGCACAGCGCCCGCCCACGAACTGGCCGAGGCGTGAACGGTGGTGGGCATGGGCAGCAATAACAAGTGCGCCCTGGCCGTATCCGGGGTGACGGTGGCGTTCGGCGGGTTCAAAGCTCTCACCGACGTGACGCTCACTGTGACCTCGGGCACGGTTTATGGGTTAATCGGCCCCAACGGCGCGGGAAAGACGACGCTGGTCAATGTGTTGACTGGATTCCAAACGCCAAGTCAGGGCCGCATCTTGCTCAACGGTCGCGATGTCGGGACACATCCCGCGCATCTGCTGCGCCGTGAAGGTGTGGCGCGGACCTTTCAGGCCGGCCGACTTTTTTCTGGCCTCGACGTGCTCGACAATCTGGCGGTGACCGGGGTGGGGCTGGGGTATTCCCGCCATGCCTCTGAAGTCGAAGCGATGCGGGTGCTCGACTGGATTGGTGTGGCCGATCTCGCCGAAAAACCCGCCGCCGGCCTGCCCTATACCGATGAACGTCGGGTCGGCATCGCGCGCGCGTTGATGTTCGACCCGGCCTTTCTACTTCTGGATGAACCTGCCGCAGGCATGTCTGAGGCGGAAGCGGAGGATTTGGCGCTGTTGATCGCCCGAGCGGCCAAGGAGTTGGAGACCGGCGTTTTGCTGATCGAGCACAATGTGGGCTTGGTGCTTTCGGTGAGTTCACATGTCTACGTCCTTGATGCTGGACAGGTGATTGAGGCGGGCGACCGGGCCGCGATCATCGCCAGCCAGCGGGTGCGAGACGCCTATTTTGGGTCAGATCAGGAGGCTGTGTGATGACGAAGCTAGGGGTTTTCGATTTGGCGGTCCGCTATGGCAAAGTACCCGCAGTCAACACTCTGACACTGCATATCGCAGAGGGCGAACGGGTCTTTGTGTCGGGGCCAAACGGGGCAGGCAAGTCCTCCCTCCTCAAGGCGATCAGCGGTGTTGTGGCCACAAGCCATGGCCGGATCGAGATGGACGGGGATCTACTCACGGGTCTGGCACCCGAGACGATCGCCCGACTGGGGCTGTCGATGGTCCCCGAGGGGCGTGATATTTTCGGGTCGCTGACGGTGGAGGAAAACCTCAGGGTGGGCACTGGTCTTCGCCGTGATGCGGAGGCCGTGAATGCGGACATCGACGATATCTACAACAGTTTTCCGATCCTTCGCGACCGACGAACTGCGACGGCAGGCGCGCTTTCGGGTGGACAGCAACAGATGTTGGCCATTGGCCGCGCCCTAATGACCAATCCAAAGCTGATCCTGGTCGACGAGCCGTCGCTGGGTCTGGCGCCCAAAATCGTAGATCAGGTCTATGACACGCTGTGCGCATTGCAGGAAGATCGCGGACTGACCTTGCTGATCGTTGAACAAAGCTCGCTGCGCGCTGCGCGGGTCGGCGGACGTATGGTGCTGATGCGTGGCGGGCGGATCACGAGCGAAGGCAATGCCGCCGATATGGTCGACCGTGAGGCTCTGACAGAGGCCTATTTCGGCACATCCAACACACATATGGAGGGGACGACATGACCAACTTGGCCCAACTCTTCTTCGACGCGGCCTCGCTCGGTGGGCTATACGCGATGGCCGCGTTAGGGATCGCGTTGATTTTTGGGGTGATGAAGCTGGTCAATTTCGCCCATGGCGAATACATCGCCTTTTGCGTCTTCGCCCTCATCGTGCCCTCGACAGATGCCGTCGCGGTGATGTTTTTGGGGCACGCGCCCGCGCTGATCTTGATCCCGCTGATGCTGACAATAGGCGGAACGATCGCTGTGGCCAGCGAATACGCCGTCTTCCGGCATTTGCGGCGGGCCGATCCGGTGGCGATGATGATCGCCTCTTTCGCACTCGGCTTTGTCATCCGCAACGCGCTGCTTGCCGCCTATGGCGGGCGTCCCAAAGCGATCAGCCTGTGGCCGGGGCTGACCACCCCCATCGACGTCGCTGGGGCGAGCGTGCCGTTGCTACAGTTGATCGTGATTGTCACAACGCTGTTTGTCGTGACCGGGCTCGCGCTCCTACTGAAAAAAACCCGGATCGGTCTGGAAATGCGCGCGGCGGCAGAAAATTTCACCATGGCACGCCTACTCGGGGTACGGGCCAATCGGGTGATCACCGGCGCTTTTGCTCTGTCCGGCGCATTGGCCGCCGCAGTGGCGCTGATCATGGTCACTCAAACCGGCGTTGCCGATGTGAGGATGGGCGGACAGATCATGCTGGTGGCTTTCATCGCCACAGTTCTGGGTGGTTTGGGATCGCTGCCCGGTGCCGTCGCCGCCGGGTTTCTTGTGGGCATCGTTTCGGTCGTCTTGCAAGCATGGCTGCCGCTTGAGACGCGGCCTTTTCGCGATGCTTTTCTCTACACGCTGGTGATCGTCTGCCTGTTGGTCCGTCCGCAGGGGCTGTTCGTTCCCACATCTGCCAAACCGAGGGTCTGAAATGCAATCTCAACATGCAAGCAATCGTATGGCGGCCTATTCGACGCCGATGATCTTGGCCGCGCTGCTGATCGGCTTGGTCCTCTTGGTGACGCTGTTCGGGGACAAGGCGCTGGCGCGCACCGCCGCTGAAACTCTGGTTCGGGTGACGCTGGTTGTCTCTCTTTGGATGTTCGTCGGCAATTCCGGCGTGATCAGTTTTGGCCATGCTGGCTATATGGCCATCGGCGCCTATTGTTCGGCATGGCTAACGCTCAAGCCACAATCAAAAGCGCTGTTTCTGTCCGATCTGCCCGATTGGCTGATGCAGGCGCACTGGCATGTCTTGCCCGCGGCCATCGCAGGCGGGCTGTTGGCGGCCTTCATCGCACTTTTATCAGGCGCGGCGATCCTGCGGCTTTCAGGCATCGCTGCCTCAATCGCCACCTTTGCCTTTCTGGCCATTATCAACACCGTGTATTCCAACTGGGAAGGCGTCACAGGGGCGACAAGTTCGGTTGTGGGGCTCCCACGATATGTCGATCCATGGGTGGCACTGGGCTGGGCGGTGGCGGCGATTTTCGCGGCCAACCTCTATGCCAACTCTGCCTCCGGCTTGGCTCTGCGGGCAACCCGCGAAGATGAGGTGGCCGCCCGCGCCTCAGGCATCAACATGTATCGCCATCGGCTACTTTCATTGGTGATTTCGGGATTTTTCACCGGCGTCTCCGGGGCGCTCCTTGGGCATTCCATTGGCGTGCTCAATCCCGACAGCTTTTATTTGGGGATCACTTTCATTTCGCTGGCGATGCTGGTTGCAGGCGGGATCGGCAGCCTTTCGGGGGCCGTGACCGGTGTGCTGTTGCTCTCTTCGCTCATCGAATTGTTGGTGCGGGCCGAACAGGGCGTGGCCATCGGCGGCGGACATGTCGCGCTGCCCTCGGGAAGTCAGGAGATCCTGATCGGCCTCACCATGATCGTGGTGCTGATTGTGCGACCGAACGGCCTGACGGCAGGCAAAGAATTCAGATTGAAGCCGCGATGGCTTCGCCAATCGCGTCTTACAGATGCGACATCAACCAACAGAGGAGAAACACCGTGAAACGATTTGCTCTTGCTGCGGCAGTGGCGGCGCTGGCGCTGCCTGCCATGGCCGAAGACATCACCATCGGCTTCGCCATTGCGAAGTCCGGTTGGATGGAGGCCTACGATACGCCCGCCGCGACCGCCGCTAAAATTCGGATCGACGAGATCAATGCCAATGGCGGACTGCTTGGGCGCCAGATCAAATGGATTGAGGCCGATACCAAAACCGACCGCCAACAATCGGCCAAGGCCGGGCTTCAGGTGATCGACGACGGCGCGGACATGATGATCGTAAGCTGCGATTACGATTTTGGCGCACCAGCGGCGCTTTCCGCCGAAGCCGAAGGGATGGTGTCTTTCTTTCTCTGTGCCGAAGATGTGAAAGCTGGCATTCAGGGCGTGGGCCCGCATGCCTTCTCCGGTTCAGTGCTGGCCGCCGTACAGGGCGCGACGATGGCCGAATGGAGCCATGCCAAACGCGGGGCACAGACGGGCTATGTTCTGCTTGATACCACCATCGAATATAACAAGGGCATCTGTAGCGGCTTCGACTGGATGTTTCCACAGATCGACGGCACCGAGATCGTGGGCCGCGACACATTCAAGAACGATGACGCCTCGATCGCCAGCCAAATCACCCGGATCAAGGCGTTGCCGCAAGAGCCAGATGTGATCATGCTCTGCTCCTACATTCCGGGGGCGGCCTCGGCGGTGCGACAACTTCGCGCGGCAGGGATCACGTCGCTCATTCTCAATGGCTCGGCTGTCGATGGCTCCTACTGGCTGGATGCCACCCCCGATTTGTCCGGCTTCGTTGTCCCAGTGCAAGGTTCGATCTATGGCGACGACCCACGCCCCGCTGTCGAGGCATTCAATACGGCTTATGAAAAAGCCACAGGTGCCCGCCCGGCCAGTTCCTACGCCTATCCTGGTTATGTGCTGATTGATCTCTGGGCCAAGGCGGTGGAACGCGCCGGTACGCTTGATGGTGCAGACGTCACGGCAGAATTAGAAAAGATGCAAGACGAACCGACGGCCTTTGGGCCGCGAAGCTTCACGGCGGAATTGCACCACCAGAACGTCGCCGAAATGCAGATCATCGAGATCACCCATGGCCAACCGGCCGCGACAGACAGTTGGACCATAAGCCGGCCGATCCCGCTCGACGTCTTGCTAAAGTGAAACCACATCAGCGATGATGCTCCGGGCCTGCGCCCGTGACACATGCTCTTTACAGAGCGACATGTCGCCTGACGGGACAACGGCATCTTGCCGATTGGCTGGTCAGGCGACATTCTCATTGCAATGTCCATTGGTCAAAATCGTGAACGCGCCGAGCCGTGGCCAACACATCTGTCACGTCAAACTGGTGCTGCGCACCTGCGAGGGGGTCTCAGCACCACAACGAGACTCGCTGATCCGCCACCCGGCCTCTCCCTCAGACCACTGCCCATACCGCGAAACCTGCATTAGAACAGCAAGGTTTGTCCTGCGCGCTTGCCGTTGGGTTAACCCTAGATTAAACAGCCTGCGTGCCGAAACATGAACCGGCTTCACACTCTGTCACCTCCCGTGCCCAACACGAACCGACAAAGGCTATATATTTTGCTCGATGAAACCGCCATGCGCACCGAACTTGCCAATCACTATGACCTGACCCCTTCGCTCGCCTGTGCCGAAGAGTTGGCGGACATCTATGCCAAAATGGACCGGGTGATTTCACCTCCAGACTGGGCCATTTACGCGCCCTATGTCAAAGCGATCCTTGCCCTCAAAAAGCAACGCAACGCTGTGATCTTGGCGCATAACTATATGACGCCTGAGATCTATCACGGCATTGCCGATGTGGTCGGCGACAGTCTGCAACTGGCGATCAAAGCCACAGAGGTCGAAGCGGATGTGATCGTGCAATGCGGTGTGCATTTCATGGCCGAGACGTCGAAAATCCTGAACCCCTCCAAAACGGTGCTGATCCCGGATATGGACGCGGGCTGTTCGCTGGCCGAAAGCATCACCGCCGAAGGGATTGCCGAAATGCGGGCCAAATACCCCGGCGCGCCGGTGGTGACCTATGTGAACACCACAGCCGAGGTCAAAGCCGCCTCTGACATCTGTTGCACCTCCTCGAATGCGGCCCAGATTGTTGCCGCACAAGACAGCGACACCGTCATCATGACCCCCGATCAATACCTGGCCCAAAATGTCGCCAAAGAGGTGCCCAACAAACGCGTGGTCTGGTGGGCAGGGTCCTGCATCGTGCATGAACAATACACCGCCAAAGATTTGCGCGAGTATCGCGACTGGAATCCCGGCACCCGGATCATCGCCCACCCCGAATGCCCGCCAGATGTGATCGCCGAGGCGGATTTTTCCGGCTCAACCAGCGGCATCATCGACTATGTTCATCGCGAACGGCCCGAAAAGGCCATGCTGGTGACGGAATGTTCGATGGCCGCGAACATCTCGGATGAACTGCCGGATGTGGACTTTGTCGGCCCCTGCAACATGTGCCCCTATATGAAGAAAATCACGCTCGAAAAAGTGCTCTGGTCGCTCCATTCGATGCAGGGGGCCGTTGAGGTTGATCCCGAGATCGCGGCACAGGCACGGGTGGCGGTCGAGCGAATGATCGACCTGTCCCGTCGTCTCGCGGTTTAACCCAGATGGACGCGCTGAGCACAGACCGGATCGTCATTGTTGGGGCTGGGCTTGGGGCGCTTTACGCGGCCTTGAAACTTGCACCACGCCCGGTGTTGATGATCTCACCCGAGGCTTTGGGTGAAGGTGCAAGTTCGGCTTGGGCGCAGGGCGGGGTCGCCGCGGCCATGCATGACGCCGACAGTGCCGCAGACCATGCCCGTGATACGGTTCGCGCCGGGGCGGGCACCGTGGATGCCAAAATCGCCACACAGGTCACCGCCGAAGCCCGCGCGCATATCCTTGATCTGACCAAACTGGGCACGCCTTTTGATCGCACGTCTGAAGGCGACTATGTGCTGTCGCGTGAGGCAGCGCATAGTTTTGCCCGCGTGGTCCGGGTGCGCGGAGATCAAGCTGGCGCAGAAATCATGCGCGCTTTGATCGCCGAAGTCCGTGCCACCCCGTCTATTCAGGTGTTAGAAGGCGTGATGGCCACCGGGCTTCAGGCCGAGAATGGCCGTGTCACCGGCCTCGAAATCGCGCGCTGTGATGCGCATTCCGACACCGGGCTCTCAGTCTCATGCCTTGTGCGCGGCGCGGCCTATATCATGGCGGGCGGCGGGTCGGGCGGGCTTTATGCCCTCACCACCAATCCACCGCGCATTCGCGGACAGGTGATCGGCATGGCCGCCCGTGCGGGGGCCGTGATCGCAGATGCGGAATTTGTGCAATTTCATCCCACAGCCATGGCCACCGGGGCCGACCCCGCGCCTTTGGCGACCGAAGCGCTGCGCGGCGAAGGTGCACTTTTGATCAACCGCCATGGCGAACGCTTCATGCTGGGGCTGCATCCCGATGCGGAACTCGCACCGCGCGACATCGTTGCCCGCGCCATTTATGCCCAGACCCAAGCGGGCCTGTGCCCGGCCCTTGACACGCGCGACGCCCTCGGCACCCGTATCCTGACCGACTTTCCGGCTGTGGCCAAGGCCTGTCGTGAGGCCGGAATTGATCCGGTCCGCGACCCGATCCCGGTGGCCGCTGCCGCGCATTACCACATGGGCGGAATCGCCACCGATGAGGCGGGGCGCAGCACGCTTGCGGGCCTGTGGGCCTGTGGCGAAGCGGCCTCGACCGGCTTGCACGGAGCGAACCGGCTGGCCTCAAACGGCTTGCTTGAGGCTCTGGTCTATGCCCGCCGCTGTGCGGTTGATATTGATGCCACACTCGGGCCTGTCGCGCCCGACGCGGTCCCGACCGTCACGTTGCCAAACTTGGCACCTGCGCAGCCGCCTGATCCCGCGTTGGTGGCCCGGCTGCGCCGCGCCATGACCGATGGGGCCGGTGTGATCCGTGATGCTGCTGGGCTGACCCGCACCATAAACGACATTGCAGAGATTGAAGCGGCACAGCCTGACTGTCCTGCTCTGCACAATATGACGGCCACAGCTCTCCTGATTGCGGCGGCTGCCCTGATGCGGGAAGAAAGCCGTGGAGCCCATTGTCGGTCGGACTTTCCCGAAACACATGGTGAGACGGGGACTCGTTCGTCTCTCATCCTTTCCGACGCCCTCACCCTATCTGACGCGCTGGCCCAGCCTTCCCATCCAGAACCGGAGTTCCCATGACCGCCCTGTCCCCCCTGCCCGACCTGATTTTGGAACCGCTGGTGCGCGCGGCCCTGATGGAAGATCTTGGCACCTATGGCGACATCACCACCCGGACGGTGATCCCGGCGGGCACAAAGTATCGCGCCCGGATACAGGCGCGCGAGGCGGGTGTGGTGTCTGGAATGCAAATCGCGGCCATTGCCTGTCGTTTGGTTGACCCGGACCTTTCCGTCACGCTTCACACGCCCGATGGAACCGCCATCGCAGCAGGCGATCTTTTGATGGAGATCGAAGGGGATGCGGCCTCCATCCTGTCCGCCGAACGGGTCGCTCTCAATTTTGCCGGGCGTCTGAGTGGCATTGCCACGCTGACCGCCGCGTTTGTCGCCGAGACCCACGGCACCGCGACCCGCATCACCTGCACCCGCAAAACCACCCCCGGCCTGCGGTTGGTCGAAAAACAAGCGGTCTTGCACGGCGGCGGGTTCAACCATCGCTTTTCGCTGTCAGATGCGATCCTGATCAAAGACAATCACATTGCCGCTGCGGGTGGCATTCGTCCGGTTTTGCAAGCGGTCAAGGCCAGTGCTTCGCACATGATCCGCACCGAGATCGAAGTGGACCGTCTGGACCAACTGGCCGAAGTACTTGATGAGGGCGGCGCGGATGTGGTGCTGCTCGACAATATGGACACGCCAACTCTGCGCGACGCTGTCGAGATGACGGCGGGCCGGGTGATCCTTGAGGCCTCGGGCAACATGCGGTTGGAGCGCATCGCCGAAGTGGCCGCCACCGGGGTTGGATATATCTCCTCCGGGGCGCTGACACATTCGGCGCGCACGCTCGATCTTGGTCTGGATTTTTGATCCAATCCCGCACGCGTAAAACATCACGCTTAGGAGACTGGCATCAGGTGCCCGGCTGTGGTTTTGGCGCGCCAGACGCCAATACAAACGCGCCGTGGACATGCTGTTTTGCTAAAGCAACCGCGTCAACAAGACGGGCACCCTGTGCGATATGACCCGCAATGGCACTGGCCAGACGACACCCGGTGCCTCTGAGCGAGGCATCAATTCGGGGCGCGCCGAAGGCCACAACCGGGACGTCCCGGCGATACAGGTGATCGACGCTTGAAAGGCCTTCGGCATGTCCGCCCTTCACCAAAACTGCCCCGCATCCGCGTTGCAAAAGCCGCTCAACACAGGCGCGAGGGTCGTCCTCTGGGACACAGAGGCGGCGCGCCAAAGCCGCCAGTTCCGGCACGTTCGGTGTCAGAAGGTCGACCTTTGGCAACAACCGATCCAACAGGGCCGTGACCCCGAGATCATCCAGCAACATGTGACCCGAACTGGACATCAGCACCGGGTCCAAAACGCATGGGGCGCGAGGGAAAGCGGCGGCAACCGCCTCGACGATCCCTGCCGTGCCCAACATGCCAATTTTGACCGCGCTCACCGCACCGGCGATGTCGATTTGATCCGCCACGACCTTGGGTGGGATGGCGTGAACGGCCGTCACAGCGCGATCGCTTTGGGCGGTCACCGCTGTGACGGCAACGCGCGCGGTGCCCCCGAGGGCGTGCACCGTGGCACTGTCGCGCAACACGCCCGCCCCGCCGCTCGAATCCAGACCGCCGATGCAGAGAACGACCCCGCTCACTGCCCGTCTCCGACGATGGCGACCCGGTGGTGCCCAAGCGCAGCACATCGTTTGGCCGCCCGCCATGCCCGCAATCCTGAGGTACAAATGAAAACCACGCGCTGTCCCGGCGCAGGCTGTGGATCGACTGTGTCGCGACCCCGCAGGTCGATGACCAAATCCCCCACGTCGATCTGCGCAGGGGCCAAAATCTCCGGCATTGCACCCGGCTCTGGCGCGCCGTCAAATCGAAAGCCGCTTACATGCCACCGCGCCAGGTCAAGCGATAAGAGCTGTCCCAAGGGCGAGGGCTTGAGACCCAACAGAACCGATAACGCCATCTGCGCCTGAAGCGCGCCGAGCATCGCCACCACCGGTCCCATCACGCCCGTGTCCGAACAGCTCCCAAGTCGCGAGGGCAGATCGGGAAACACCGCGCGCAGACTGGGCGCGCCGCCGCAAAACCCGCCAACATAGCCCTGGCGCGCCAACACCGAGGCGCTGATCAACGGGCGTTCAACCGCGAAGCAGAGATCGGAGAGCGCATAGCTGGTGGCGAAACTGTCGGCGGCATCGACGATCAGATCCGCCTGCGCTGTGAGGTTGGCGGCATTCTCTGGATCAAGCCGGGTGACATGGGCGATAAACCGGCCCTCGGGGTTGAGCGCCGCAAGACTTTGTGCGGCAACTTCGGCTTTGGGTTGGGCCAGATCGGACATCCGAAACAGGGTCTGACGGTGTAGGTTGCTTTCCTCGACATGATCGGGATCAACAATGTCGATCCGCCCGACCCCCGCCCCGGCCAAAAGCGGCAAAACGGTGGACCCAAGCCCACCTGCGCCCACCACAAAAACCCGTGCGGCGGCCAATCGCGCTTGGCCCGCCACACCGATTTCGGGTAGAATTTCTTGCCTGACATACCGGTTCATCGCCACGCCTCCGTGGCCTTGATCCAGTCGCAACAGCGCGCTTCGGGATCAGCCGCCTGCGCGATGTCTGTGACCACGGCGGCACTGTCCGCCCCGGCGGCGAACAGCCCCGGCAATCGCTCCGGTGTCAGCCCGCCGATCCCCACCAGCGGAACCTTACCCGCCGCGCGTTTCCACGCGGTCACACGATCCAACCCTTGCGGACCCCATGCCATCTTTTTGAGCAGCGTCGGATAGACCGGGCCAAGCGCCACATAGGCCGGATCACACGACAGGGCGCGCTCCAGTTCGGCCTCATCATGGGTGGACAGGCCAACGGCAACCCCCGCACGACGCAGTGCTGCAAAATCCGCGCTGTCCATATCTTCTTGGCCCAGATGGACAAAGGAACAGTTGAGATCAAGCGCCACCTGCCAGTGATCATTGACCACAAGCTGGGCGCGATGCACGGCGCAAAAGTCGCGGGCACGACGGATTTGACGATGAATTTCCGCCTCCGGTTGATCTTTGATCCTCAGTTGGACGAGGCGAACCCCGTGGGGGACGAGCAATTCGATCTGACTGACATGGCCCACGATCAGGTAAAACGGATCAAGGCTCATGCCAACAACTCCGCCATGCCGAACACTGGCGTGGACGCCTGGGCCATGTCGCGCATAGGCATAAGACCCGCCTCCCGCGCCAAACGTCCCGCCGTGATTGCGTCAGAAAAAGCCCGCGCCATCGCCACAGGATCAAGTGCCTTGGCCACGGCGGTGTTCAAAAGCACCGCATCAAAGCCCATTTCCATCGCGTGCATGGCCTGAGACGGCGCGCCGATCCCGGCGTCGATCACCAATGGCACCTGCGGGAAATGCACCCGCATGGCACGCAGCCCACCGATATTGCGCAGCCCCTGCCCGGAGCCAATCGGCGCCCCCCATGGCATCAATACGCGACATCCGGCCTCGATCAGTTTCTCACCGACGATCAGGTCTTCGGTCGTATAGGGAAAGACATCAAACCCATCCGCACATAGGATGCGGGCAGCCTCGACCAGCGCAAAGGGATCGGGCTGCAACGTGTCGGCATGGCCGATCACTTCGAGCTTAATCCAGGGGGTGCCAAACAGTTCGCGCGCCATATGAGCGGTGGTCACGGCCTCGCGGACCGTATGGCAGCCCGCGGTGTTGGGCAAAATCCGACACCCGCTGTCCCGAAGAATGTCGCGAAATCCGCTGCCCCCCGGTCCTTCACGACGCAGCGAGACGGTGACAACCTCCGCGCCAGAGGCCGAAATGGCCGCGCGCAGCACTTCGGGCGACGGGTATTGTGCCGTGCCGAGCATCAAACGGGTGTTGAGATCTATGCCATAAAACATTCTATCCTCCCTGCATTGGCGCAAGGAGTTCGACCTTTGCGCCTTGGGTGAGTGGGGTCGATGCACGTGCCGTGCAGGGCACGAACTGCCCGTTGAGCGCGGTGGCAACTGCGGCCGCCTCTGCACCGGTTTCCACAATCAAATCAGCAAGTGTCGGGGCAGCCGTCTCATAGGATACACCGTTCAAATCAATGCGCATGGGCAGGCTCCTTTGCCAAAACAGACACAAGATCAAGGGCGAGCGCCGGGGCCATTAAAAACCCGTGGCGGTACATGCCATTGACGTGGATCACATCGCCGACATGCCGGATGGCAGGCAGATTGTTTGGAAAGGACGGGCGCAACCCCGCCGCTGTTGTGATGACTTCACCTTCGGCAAAACCGGGGTGAACGGTATAGGCGGCCGACAGCAATTCCATCACAGCGCGCGCCGTGATGCCGCCCGCGTCATCGCTTTCGACCATCGTCGCCCCGACCATGTACCGCCCCGCGGCGCGTGGCACGATGTAGACCGGAAAGCGCGGATGCAGCAGGCGGATAGACCGGGTGAGGGCCACATCGGGCGCGTGCAGTTCCAACATTTCACCACGCACCGCGCGTAGATCGGACAGAGCCGTGCGGGCCGCGATCCCTGTGCACTCTATCACGCGACCACGCGCAGGGGCGTCGCGAAACGCCACCCCCGCCGCCAAAAGCCGCATGCGTAAGGCGGTGAGCGCGGCACGGGGATCAAGATGCGCCTCTGTCGCAAAGAAAAGCCCGCGCGCAAATCGTCCTGAGACTGTGGGTTCAAGTGCCTCAGGCACAACCCAGTCGTGCCCGCGTGTTGCGCGCGCAAAACGATCCAATTCCCCCGCATCACGCGGGGCGGCAAGCACAAGCGTCCCGCGTCGCACCACATCAGGAACATGCGCCGCCCACCAATCCACCGCCGACTGTCCGCGCGTGACGATCACCTCAGGCGCGCTTTCGCCCTCGCAAAAGGGCGCAAGCATCCCCCCCGCCAGCCACGATGCAGGGGGGGTGCTGTGTTCGGGCGCGATGACTTCGATCTCATGCCCCGCCTCATGTAGCGCGGTGGCAACGCACAATCCCACCACGCCCGATCCACGAACCGAGATCATTGCGCCGGTTCCGTCGCGCTGTCGTCTGTCGGCAGGTAAAGTTCACCACCCTCGCGGAATTTTTCGGCCATGGCCGCCATGCCGTCCTGCTTTGCGGCCTCGGCGCGGATGTCATGAGAAATCCGCATCGAACAGAATTTCGGCCCACACATGGAACAGAAATGCGCCACTTTATGCGCCTCTTTCGGCATGGTTTCGTCATGCATGTCGCGCGCGGTATCGGGATCAAGACCAAGGTTGAATTGATCCTCCCAGCGGAATTCAAACCGCGCCCGTGACAGCGCATCATCACGCAGCTGTGCGCCGGGATGACCCTTAGCCAGATCGGCGGCATGGGCGGCAAGTTTATAGGTGATGACCCCGGTTTTGACATCGTCGCGATCCGGCAGGCCGAGGTGTTCCTTAGGCGTGACGTAGCATAGCATCGCCGTGCCGAACCATCCGATCATTGCCGCACCGATGGCGGAGGTGATGTGATCATAGCCCGGCGCGATGTCTGTCGTCAGTGGCCCGAGCGTGTAAAACGGTGCCTCGTGGCAATGTTTCAACTGCTCGTCCATATTGGCTTTGATCTTGTGCATCGGCACATGGCCGGGGCCTTCGATCATGACCTGACAGTCCTTGGCCCAAGCGATTTTGGTCAGCTCACCCAGCGTGCGCAACTCGGCAAATTGTGCCTCGTCATTGGCATCGGCAATGGAGCCGGGGCGCAACCCGTCGCCCAGCGAAAAGCTGACATCATAGCGGCGACAAATGTCGCAAATCTCTTCGAAATGTTCGTAGAGGAAACTTTCGCGGTGATGATGCAGGCACCATTTCGCCATGATCGACCCGCCACGCGATACGATCCCGGTCACCCGCTTGGCGGTCATCGGGATCATGTGCAGCCGGACACCTGCGTGGATGGTGAAATAATCGACGCCCTGTTCGGCCTGTTCAATGAGCGTGTCGCGGAACACTTCCCATGTCAGATCCTCGGCAATTCCGTTGACCTTTTCAAGCGCCTGATAGAGCGGCACGGTGCCAATCGGAACCGGCGCGTTGCGGATGATCCAATCGCGAATGTTATGAATATTGCGCCCTGTGGACAGGTCCATGACCGTGTCAGCACCCCATCGGATCGCCCAAACCATTTTCTCCACCTCTTCTTCCATCGAGGAGGTGACGGCGGAATTGCCGATATTGGCGTTGATCTTCACCTTGAAATTGCGGCCGATGATCATCGGTTCCAATTCGCGGTGGTTGATGTTGGCGGGAATGATCGCGCGGCCTTCGACAATCTCACGGCGCACAAATTCAGGGCTGACCAGATCCGGCAACTCCGCCCCCATCGGATCGCCATCACGGGTATAGGCCGCCATCCGGCCTTCGTTTTCACGAATGGCGACAAATTCCATTTCGGGTGTGATCACCCCGGCTTTGGCATAGGCGAGCTGGGTCACGGCCCGGGTGCCAACCGCGCGCAATGGATCGCGCTGTTTCGGGAAAGCGGGCGTCAAGCGTGTGCCGGTCACAAAGCCGTTGTCGGCCTCTGTCACCACCCGTCCCTCATATTGTTCGATGTCACCGCGCGCCTGAAGCCAGCCGCCGCGCACATCGGCCAGCCCTTCGGAAATCTCGATTTGCACCGCCGGGTCGGTATAGGGGCCAGAGCTGTCATAGACCCGCAAGGGCGCCTCCCCCGTCACGGAAATCTCGCGCAGCGGCACGCGCAGCTCATGGGTCTGGCCATGAACATAGATTTTTTGCGAGGCAGGCAAAGCGCCGGTGGTGAGTGTTGGGATCGTGTCTTTCATTTCGGTCTCCTCATAACGATGAGACCCAAGTGAAACGGGTAGCAGACATGGACCACCGCCCATGCGCGCAAACGCAAATGGGCCATGCGGCCCGAAAGGACCGCCCTCGTGGTAGAGGTGTACGGAAATGCCCTTCGGTCTTCCTACGCCAGCATCAACTGGGTCAGGTTCTAAGGGTCGCGTCACCTCGGGCGGGGTTTCCGCCGTCAATCAGCCTCTCAGTCCCTTGGGCGGGACTCCCCTGACGTAGGGGCATTAACGAAATGCTGGGCCGTTCTGTCAACCGATAAGTTTGCGCCAAAGAGGAAAGCCACGGCTGTGCCGGGCGCAATTGGAGGAGAATTACGCGAGGTTGGAATAGGTCGTTGGGATCAAAAGCAGGACGAAAACATGGGCAAAGCCGATCCTCATAGCCGTGATCTGATACGGCTCAGAAACGCCGCGCGATGGCCGCGTTCGATGCGACAAAACTTGCCCAGCCCATCGGCATTCTCTTGGGACACTCACTGTTCCGAAGCCACAAAGCATGCTGTGGCTTCGGAAGGTGTTGTGGATTTGACGCGCCGGATTAAGGACGGACAGCCGTCACTTCGAGTTCAACCAGAAAGCCCGGATTTGCCAAAGCATCGACAACCAAAGCGGACCGAACAGGGAGGTTGGGTTGGGCTTCTGTGCCAAAAAACTGCGTATAGCCGTCCATAAAGCCGCTAAAGTCCACCAGTTTGCCGTCTTCGGCCACGAGGAACGCCTGCATTTTGATGACATCGCCCATGCTCATATCAAGCGACTCCAATGTGGCCTGAATGCGGTTCAGCACGGAGACGGTTTGCTCCTCCATTGTGCCATAGGCCGCGATGGTGCCTTTTTCCGCATCTGCGTTCAGCACGCCGGGGACAGTGCCGGACAGGTAAACGGTGGTCGCAGTCGCGGGAACTTCCACCGCTTGCAGGATCGGGAAGCTCGAGTTCGGCAACGGGTGACGCACAGGCTCCTCGGCCAAAACAGGTGCGGCCAAGTTGGACAGGACCAAAGCGCAGAGCAGAGATTTAATGGATACCATGTTATATTCCTTTTGAATGTAGGGGTCACTGGCGCCGGGGGACGTCCGGCGCCAAAGGGTTAGCGGCTCGCCGCAACCATCTCGCTTGTGGCGGGATCTTCAGCGTAGCTATTGCCAAAGGTCGTTCGGATGTAGTTCACGACCTCGGCAATTTGTTCGTCATCAAGTTGGCCGCCCAAAGCGGGCATGGCACGCAACCCGTTGAGCACGACATGGATGGGATAATCCGCGAATTCGAGGTTGTGATCTCCCGCCAAAGCCGGGTACATCCCCGCCCCTTGCGCGCCTTTGCCGTCAGGCATGTGGCACGCCGCACAGACCGCGCGGTAGATCTCTTCGCCACCGCGTTGGTCTAGTTTGGCCGGGTTTTCAAACCAGCCAGAAGTGTCTGGGCGAACGTCATCGGCCCAAAGCGGTACAGCAAAAACTGAAACCGCAAGGGCAGCCATAAATGTATGCTTCATAGGTGTCTCTCCAGCTCTCAGTTTTCGATGATCGTGGCGTGCAGACGTTTGATGGCATCAAGCGAGGACAAGATCGCCCCCTCCTGCCACGCCGGGAGGTAGGATATATGTTCGCCTGCCATCAATGTGCGGCCATCCATTTTTGTCGCATCCATGTAGTCGGCCTCACGGTCATTCCACAGGCCAAAACACCCGAGCGTCCACGGCACGCGGTGCCAGCCGACGCCAACGCCGGTCTTGAACTCCTCGGTATATTGCGGGTGAATCTGCGCCCCGTATTCCAAGGCTTTGGCGACCCGTTCAGAGGGCGGCAAGGCGTTGAACTGATAGGAATACGCGCCCCAGCTATAGGCCGCCAAAAGCACAGCGGGGCCATCGCTGAAATATCCCGTGGATGGGTAAGAGATTTGCGAAATCGGCAAGTTGGTGTAGCTGATCCCGCCGTAGATGTGTTCGTCTTGCTCCCAAAACCGCCGCTTGAACTCCAACCCAACCTTGGTCGAAGAGGCGTAGGGCATGGTCGAAATGATATGAGACATCCGCGCAGAAAAATCGTGATCAATCTGACCCAAAACGGAGAAGGGAATGGTGCAGATACAGTAATCCGCGCGTTCCACCGCCTCAGCCCCTGCCCCATCTGACGGCACCCATGTGACATCGACGCCGTCGTCTGTGTTGCGAATTTTCACAACTTTGGCGTTATAGGTGATCAGGTCTTTGACCTGTTTTTCAAAGCCCTGCGCAATCATGTCCATGCCGCCTTTGGGTTGGAACATGGTCGTTTGCATGTGCAGATGCAGACCGCCAGTGAGGCTCTTCCACAGATCGGAATTGAGAATGGTGGACAGATCATGCGGATCGGACGGGATGGGTTCACCGTCAGCACCGCCACCTTCTGCTTTGGTCCAACCGCGATGGGACGACGAGTTCTCGCCTTTGACATAGGCCGCGTTTTCATCCAGCGCGCCGTAGCGTTTCAAAGCCGAGACAAGGATTTTCGCATCGTCCGCGCTGACCAGCCCGTCGAGTTTGCCTTGGTCCGCCACCTTGGCCAAAAGTTCGCTGACCCCGCCTCTGAAATCGGCGTCAATTTCTTTGAACCGCTGCGGTTTGCCCTCAAACGCTTCGGTGTTGTGGACATAGGCGTTGTAGTTGACCTGAATGAACGGTTCCAGTTCCACACCGAACCGTTTCGCATAATCGAGCACCGCGAAGTGGTCGCTTGGGATGCGCCAAGGACCGGGATTGAGGTAGTTGCCGTCCTCAAACTCAACCTTTTGCTCAAATCCCCCAAGCTCCGTGTAGGTGTCGCCCCCACGCAGCGTCCAGCACCGACCGCCAGCCTTTTCACGGTATTCGAGAACCTTCACCTCATAGCCGGCATTCCGCAATTCGAACGCCGCAGTCATACCGGCAAGACCGGCCCCAAGGACCAAAATCCGCGTGCCTTTTGGTGCGCCGCTCAGCTCCGGCCGCCCCGCCCAATTGGAGGATTGAGCCAACCCCATTTCAGTCATTGCGCTATACATGACCGCGCTGCCCGCAACAGTGCCAATCATGCTTAGCAATGACCGACGGGACATCCCTTGTGCATTAAAAGTCATTGAAAATCCTATGTTTTATTGCCTTTCATGCCGACCTAAATGATCAACATGCAGTACTGTATTTTAGCCATTTAAGAGTGTGGCGACGCAAGTCCGACGCAATCAAAATGAGAAAAGCAAAAATGCAAGGGAGGGATGACGGACAGAAAGTAATCACAGGTGCTGCAAATCACATCGAAGTGCGAATTCAGTTCCGTTCGATGCAGGCGCAGTCTCACAGGTGCTTCGTGCGGCGGCACCATATTGCGGCGTTGTGCGTGATAAGTAGATGGAGCCGGAGTTTGTCTTTTTGCACATAAATCAGGGGCGCGCCGTGTCCTGCGAAGGACAATGCGCGTGGCACGGCGGCAGTTTTCGCCAAAAGATTTGTGACAAAGCCCTGTGATCCACCACAGCGGCGGGTCTCACTCTGAGGCGACCACCGGGACGACCCAGCCCTCAAAGCACGCGCGACAGGAATTCCCGTGTCCGAGGCGATTGCGGGGCGCTGATCATCTCTCGCGGATTGCCACGTTCGACAATCTGACCTTGGTCCATGAACACAAGCTGATCGCCAATCTCACGGGCAAACGCGATTTCGTGGGTCACGACAACCATCGTCATCCCACTTTCGGCGAGATCTCGCATCGCGCCAAGAACCTCTCCGACGAGTTCAGGATCAAGCGCCGACGTCGGTTCATCAAACAACAGAACTTTCGGCTTCATCGCCAGCGCGCGGGCAATGGCGACACGTTGCTGTTGACCGCCAGACAGTTGGCGCGGATAGGCGGCCTCTTTGTCGGACAGGCCGACACGGGCCAACAAGGCGGCGGCCTCTTCTTTCGCCTGATCCACGTTTGTACCCCGCACCTGAACCGGGGCTTGGATCAGGTTTTCCATCACCGTCATATGTGAAAACAGATTGAACGATTGGAAAAGCATGCCAATTTCCGCACGACGACGGCACAGTTGGTTTTCCTTTAGTTCGTAGAGCTTATCCCCCACCAAATCGTAGCCGACGAAATCCCCATCAACGAGAATAAGGCCCCCCGTGAGCTTTTCGAGGTGGTTCATACAGCGCAGAAAGGTGCTTTTTCCCGACCCGGACGGGCCGATGATACAGGCGACCGAGCCCTTTGGCACATCAAGGTCGACACCCTTAAGAACCTCTAAAGCGCCAAACGTCTTGCGCACATTGCGCGCAAAAATCATCGACTCTTCGGGCACGCCAAACCGATCTGCGTTCATCTTGCGGGCCTCAGACATTGTTGCGTTCCTTTTTTCGCCCCAAAAAGAGACCGCGCGACAGAATGGACAAAAGAGCCTCCGGCTCGCGGCCACTGTCGCTACGACCAAAATATCGCTCAATGTAAAACTGTCCGACGGACATGATGCTGACCACGGCAAGATACCAAACGGCGACGACGATCAGCAGCGGGATGGTTTCAAAGGTGCGCGCGTAGATGCTTTGGGCCGAATAGAACAGATCATCGACGGCGATAAAGGTCACAAGCGATGTCATTTTCAACAGGTTGATCGCCTCATTCCCGGTGGGAGGAACAACAAACCGCATCGCTTGCGGCAGGATGATTTGTCTTAGGATTTTGCGATACGGCATGCCGAGTGCTCGGGCGGCTTCTGCTTGACCAGAGGGCACGGATTTGATGCCCGCCCGGATGATCTCGGCCATGTAGCCCGCCTCACAGAGCGCGAGCGCCACCACAGCCGAGAGAAACGGCGTCATGACATCATTGGTACGCACCGAGAAGATTTCGCCAAAGAACGGCAAGCTCAGGGAAACTTCGCGCACCAAAAGAGACAGGTTGAACCAAAAGATCAATTGGATAAGCGACGGCACCCCGCGAAAGAACCAGACATAAACACCGGCGAAGGTTCGTAAAATGGGACTTGGCGACACGCGCATGATCGCAACGGCAGTGCCAATAATCGTGGCCGCCGACATGATCAAAACGGTGAGCAGCAACGTGTTGCCAAGGCCGCGTAGGATGGACGGGTGGAACATATAGCCCCAGGCTGTACCCCAGGCGAAAGCTGGATTGCTGGCAAAGGCTTTGAGGATCAGCGCCGCAAGGATCAACACCACAACAGTGCCAATCCAGATCGCGTCATTGCGCCTCGGAACCACGGTCAGGGCATCTACCCCATGGATTTGGGTCTTCTGCCCCTGTGCGTCTGGCTGAGCCGGTCTGGTCACCACCTGTGCCCTCATTTTGGTAGAGATGTGGACACCCGACCTGACGGGCCGGGTGTTATGGCGCTTATTGCTCGCGCAAATCGTCCATGCTGTCGACCCGGTAGGGCGCGTCAATGGCGTAGGCTCCCATACCATAGGACTCAAGGATGCCTTGATACGTGCCGTTTTCAAACAGGGTTTCAAGCGCGCTGACCATCATCTCGGCGGTTGCACTGTCGCCTTTGCTCACCGCCAAGCCAAGCGGCGCGACGTTATAGAGCGTGGGCAAAACGACGAGTTGTCCTTTGCTGGTCACTTCGAAATAGCTCGATGCGGTTGCGTCATCCATCCGGGCGTCCACCCGGTCGGACATGACCGCCTGAACAATATCGGTTGAGGAATTGAACACAGATTTTTGGATCGGTTCCAGATCGTTGTCCGCACAGGCGACATTCAATTCGTCTACAAGGAAATCAGAGGCACTGCCTGCGGACACGCCGACGCGTTTGCCACACAAAGGATGATCGCCAGAGAACGTATCGACCAGACTCGGCAGAGTTGACGCGGCAACACCCGCCTTCAGGAACATCACAAACTCGACCTGTTTGAGCCGATCAGGTGTGGCAGAGAAGGTTTCCCAAGCAATGTCAAACCGACCCGCCGCGAGACCGGGGATCATCGACGGAAAGGGCGTGCGCTGCACATCAAGCTTTGCACCAACCAAATTCGCAACCTCGCCTGCAAGTTCAATGATGATCCCGGTCTGTTCACCGGTCTCATCAAGGTATTCGAACGGCGCGAAATCAAGCGTGTTTGCCACCGACAGCAATCCGCTTTCACGAACGGAATCACTGGGGGTCACTGTCTGAGCAAAGCTGGGCGTGGCCGCGACGGCGAGGGCCAAAAAGGCGGCCGCCGTGAAGGTCGTATCGTTCATCTCTTTCTCCATGTTGTGCGCGATGGAGACGGCCAATTGGACCGCTCCGGCGGGGTGTTGGCTGTTGGTTCAGCTCGCTTTTTTTCTATAATGGTAATTTTTGTCGATCCGTTCCATGAGGTAGTCGCCATAGCGCACGGGACCGGCTTTTGGCGTCTCTCCGACCGGAACGCAGGCTTTGATCGTCTCAATCATTGCGTCCATCGACGGATCAAAAAAGAAGGGTTGCGAATAGCGCTCCCGGCCTGAATAGTTCACCACTCTGTGCGGCGTCGACACAAACCGATTGTTCGACCAGCGCGCAAGAATATCACCGACGTTCATCACGAACGCATTCGGGATCGGCGGGGCCGCGATCCATTCATCATCCTTGTTCTTTACCTCAAGCCCGCCGACATCGTCCTGCGCCAGCAGCGTGATAAAACCGTAATCCGTGTGCGGGGCAGAGCCGAACAGACCCTCCTCTTTGGGCTGTGTCGGATAATGCAGCAACCGCAGAAAGGTTGTCGGGTCTTCGAAATGTGCATCGAGACTGTCGGCAGGCAGCCCAAGCGACAGGGCAATGGCGCCCACCATCTTGCGGGCCAGCGTACTCATACCGTCGACATAGTGCTCAATGGTCGGACGAAAGTTTGGCAACAGGTCCTCTGCGGGCCATTGGTTTGGTCCTTGCAACGGGTCGCCTGCCTGACAACGCGGGTCGGTTTCAGCGACTTCGTGCATGAAAAAGAGGGACTCGCTTTGATTGGGTTTGCTGACGGTTTCCACCGATGAGGTCACAATGGTTGACCCGGCAAAGGGCAAATACCCCCGGAAGTTCTTGTCAATTTTGACGTCAAGTTTCTGCTCTTCAGGCAAAGCAAAAAACGCCTTGCTCGCCTCGCGCACCGCTTCGACGCTTTGCGCCGCGACCTGATGCCCGACCACATAGAGAAAGCCGATAGTCTCAAGATAATCGCACAACTGTGCGGCGGTTGCGGCAATTTTTTCACGGTCCGTCCCGTAAAGCGGCGCAACGTCCAGCACCGGAATTTCGGAAAAATCCCCTCGATCATTGGTATTCATTTTCGAACTCCCACTTGAACGTACAATACAGTACTGTATTTCTACATATCAAAGCGCAGTCGGCAATAGATAATCAGAAAAAAGGACTCATCGGATCATGGCAGCCAGAAAAATAATCATTGATACCGATCCCGGTCAGGACGACGCCTTCGCGATCCTCTTTGCTCTGGGCTCTCCCGAAGAGCTTGATGTCATCGGCATCACCACCGTTGGCGGGAATGTCCCTTTGGCGCGCACGACCACGAATGCTTTGAAAGTTCTGGAACTTGCACAAAGGCCTGACATTCCAGTCTATGCGGGCTGCCCTGGGCCGACCCTGCGCAAACTGATCACGGCGGAGAATATTCACGGCGAAACAGGGTTGGATGGCGCCGATTTGCCGGACCCCACAACAGCCGCGCAATCCGAACATGCGGTCAACTATCTGGTCCGGACCATCATGGCGGCCCCCGAAGGCGAATTGACGGTCTGCACACTTGGGCCGATGACCAATCTTGCAATGGCGATGACCATGGAGCCCCGCATCATCCCGCGCATTCGCGAAGTCGTGTCGATGGGGGGCGGGTTCTTTGAGGGCGGCAATGCAACGCCCGCCGCCGAGTTCAACATTTTTGTCGATCCTCACGCCGCACATAAGGTGTACGCCTCTGGTGTGCCGATCACCATGGCGGGCATCGACTGTACCTATACGGCTCAGATGACCCCGGGTTGGATCAACAGCTTGCGTGACACTGGTAGCCGCACCGCGGCCGAAGCGGCAAACCTGGCCGATTTCTTCCGCCTCTATGGCAGCCACAAATTCCCGACTGAGGCCAGACCGATCCATGACGCTTGCGTCACCGGCTACTTGTTAAAACCTGAGATTTTTGAGCAACGCCAATGCCATGTGACCGTCGATATTTCCTCTCCCGTCACCATTGGCATGACGGTGGTCGATTGGTGGCATGTCACCGGCCAAGAGCGCAATTGCAACGTGCTGCGCCGGATTGATCCTGAACCGTTCTTTGCCCTTATGGCAGAGCGCATTGGCCGCCTGCCCTAATCCGTCACTCACAGACATGCGCGGCTCAGCTTGAGGGAGGGCACAACACCTTGTGCCCGGCTTGGCCATCCGTATACTCCAAGACAAAGGAGAGTGATGTGTCTGATCTCGATGATAGCCCCGCAGGGAACGCCGAAGATACGCCTCAGCGCCCGAAAGGGCGCAAGACACTCTCACGCGAGGCGTGGATTGCCGCCGCGCGGGGTGCGTTTGAAACCGGCGGTATCTCTTCGGTCAAGATTGATCGGCTCGCGCGCCTGCTTCGCGTGACCCGCGGCAGTTTCTATTTTCACTTTTCGAGTTTGCAGGATCTTCACGACGGCCTCATGGATCTGTGGCGGGCCTCAAATTGCGCCCCGTTCCTACAGTTACAGGACGCCAAAGACATCGACGGCGTCCAGTTCTTTAGCGACATTGTCCATGTTTGGGTCGACGAAAAGCCGTTTAGCCCGCGCCTTGACCTTGCTGTGCGGGAATGGTCTCGCAGAGATGCAGCCGTCGCGCGTGAAATCAAAGACATCGACACTCTGCGCATTGATCTTTTGGTCCGGGCCTTTTTGGCCATGGGCTATTCCGATGACGAAAGCACTGTGCGGGCGCGCATCACCTATTTCCACCAGATCGGGCAATATGCCCTGTCCTTTGAAGAAGATCAGGACATCCGTAAAAGGTATCAGCCTATTTTTGGCGATGTGCTTCTTGGACCTTTGGTCGAACAACCCGATCATCTTCGCGTGCTTTAAGCCGGGGCGACGTTGACAGCCGCCACCAGGCGGCGGTCAACAGCAAGGCTCACACCCCTTGCGCGCGCTCGGATCTCTGACTGGCGAGGCCCGCCACCACCCCATCAAGCAACTTGTCGATATAGCGACCGGGTGCCTTGTCCGCATCCTGAGTTTTGCCAAGGACGGCGGTGCGAATGATCATGTCGGCGAACACCGCGTCAAACAGAATTTCGGGATAGTCGCAATAGTCCAGATCGTCTGGCAGGACCCCCAATTGGATTTGCGCGTCGAAGACTTTGCCAAGCATGTCGTGCCACACCAGCGGGCCATGTTCATGCCACGCCTCGCCCACTTGTGGCAAGCGTTGGGACCCGGCAACAATCAGTCGGAAAAAATCGGGATGGCTGGGCTTTGAGAGCACATGTACCAGTTGCAAAAGGATCGCGCGCAATCCCTCGCGCAGGCCACAGTCCGACTTTGGGCTGCGATCAATATCTTTGATGAAATCGGCGCAGAGGAATTGCACCACAGCGATCAAAAGCCCGTCTTTATCGCCGAAATGCCGATACAATGTGGATTTTGAAGCCCCGGCCTCAGAGGCGATCACATCCATACTTGTTCCATCCAAGCCGTCACGCAGAAAAATGCGCGCGGCCTCGACAAGCAGTTCCCGCCGTCGTGTTGCACCTCGGGATGTTTTGGAGGTGGTGGGACGGCGGGGGTCTGTCATAGGCGGGCTACTTCTTATCTGGCAAGGCGTAGGCGATCACATAATCACCACGAACGGGAGACTGGCGCGCACCCCCGGCAACGATGAGTATATACTGCTTGCCCGTCTTGGGCGAGACGTAACTCATTGGAGTGGCCTGAGCGCCCACAGGCAAACGGCCTTTCCAAAGCTCTTCGCCGGTTTCGATGTCCATGGCGCGCAGGTAGAAATCCTGCGTCCCGGCATAAAAAACCAGACCCGATGCGGTGACCACGCCGCCGCCCAAAGTGGGCATGCCCAAAGGGATCGAAAGGCCGACAGGGCGCGCCCCCATTTGCACATCTTTGACCGTGCCTGCCGGACGTTCCCAGACCAGAGATTTCGTCTTGAGATCGACAGCACCAAACACACCCCATGGCGGCGCGTTACAGGGCAAGCCAAGCGGCGAATTGAAGGCCGCATGATCAATGACAAAGGGTGTGCCAATCATCGGGTAGGTTGACCCCACGCCATGCCCAGACACCAACGCGTCAAAATCAACGCCTTCAGCCGGGCGCAAAGTCACGACCTGCGGCATACGGATGTCGTTGACGAACACATACCCGCTGCGCTTGTCCAATGCGGCACTGCCCCAATTGAAACCGCCATAATAGCCCGGATAGATCAGGGTGGGTTCACGTTGGGGAGCGGTGAATTCACCCTTATAATTGAGCTTTTTGAACGCGATCCGACAGGCCAGTTGGTCAAAAAACGTGGCACCCCACATGTCCTGTTCGGTTAAAGCATCGGTGCCAAACGTCGGCATTTCTGTGCTGTAGGGCTGGGTGGGCGAGACATAATCGCCATATGCGACCTCCTGCGGAACCGGGCGTTCTTCGACACCCGCAAGCGGATCACCCGTGCGCCGATCCAAAAGAAAGATTTGGCCACGTTTGGTGGGCAGAGCCAATGCAGGCGTCCCGTCCGGCATGTCATAGAGCGAGGGTTGGGAGGCAAGATCATAGTCCCAAATGTCGTGATGTACGCTCTGGAAGACCCATTTTTCGCGTCCCGTGGCAATATCCAGCGCCACCAAACCCGACGAATACGTGTCGGTCAGTTCCGGGCGATCTCCGCCCCAGAAGTCAGGCTGTTGATTGCCCAGAGGCAAGTAAACAAGGCCCAAATCCACATCAAAGGCCGGATGGGTCCACATGTTTGGTGTCGAACGCGTGTAGGTTTCGCCCTCGGGCGGCAGTTTGGTGATCTCGGGATTGCCAAGATCCCACGCCCAAACCAACGCCCCGGTGTCGGCAGAAAACGCACGAATGACGCCAGAAGGTTCATCCAAGGCGCGGCCATCAAAGACCCATCCGCCGACGACGATCAAATTGCCAATCACCGTCGGGGCCGAAGTGTAGGAATAGGAAAAACTGGCACCGAATGTCACATCACCAAGGCCGGTCATCATCGACACCTTGCCCTCGTCGCCAAAGCTCGTGCAACGCATGCCAGTGGCGGCATCAAGTGCTACGATATCGGCATCCATTGTCACCTGAATGATGCGACGGGCACAGGCCGCATCCGCAGCAGGTGCGATATGAGTTTCGCCCTCGATCGGAAACGGACGGGCCACCGAAGCGGGCTCGTAATAGCCTACGCCGCGGCAACGATTCCACACCGTTTTGGTGTTTTTCAACTCTTCTCGGTGACGCCATTTCTCAGCGCCACTATCCGCATCCAGCGCAATCACTTCGGATGTGGGCGTACAGGTGTAAATTGTGTCGCCAATTTGGCTTGGGGTGTTTTGCGATTCTGACGCGCCTTCGGCCAACTCCCCCGTCCGATAGGTCCATGCAACCTCAAGGTCATGCACGTTGTCCGTGTTGATTTGATCGAAGGCCGCGAACCTTGTGCCTGCGGGGTCGTTGCCGTAAAACTCCCAATTCGCACTGCCGTCGTTCTTAAGTTCAACCTCGTCAAGCTGTGGCACCGTTTGGGCCATGGTCACCCCATGCGGTTTGAACATGGCGGCGAACCCACAGATCAGGGCAAGGGCAAAAAGGCCCGCAACAGTAAAACTTTGGCGACGGTAGCCCCCGCCGGTCAACAACGGATGGATCACTCCGGCGACAAGCCCCATCACGAGGAATGGGGCCAAGCGTGGCACAAGACCCCAGAAATTGACGCCCACTTCCCAAAGCGCCCAAACCAGGGTGCCCAAAGTCACTGCGGCCAAAACCAGTGCCGCCGCCGGTTTGCGTGTCACATAAAGGATGCCCGCAGCGACCAGACCCAGACCTGCGATCAAATAGTACCAGCTCCCACCAAGGGAGACGAGTTTGAGCCCTCCCAACGCAAGTCCTAAGCCTGCGAGCGCCAAAAGCCCGCCCAATAGCCACAAGACAATACGAAGTGGGCCGGGGCCAGAGGCCCCAGTGTGCGTTTTGTTGTCCATGTTATCTCCAAACTAAGAATTATCGCATCGGAGTCGACGTGCTGCCGTGCGCTGCGACACGCTAAAGAAACGATACTGTACCGTTCTATTAACGCGAGATTCTCGCAAATGGAAGACAATATGCGGCAGTATACAGTGAAGGACCCCGCTGAACGTGATCGAAACTTTAGACCACGTCTCCCCTGTCTGTGACGCCCGCGGCCCTACGAGCGCAGGCAGCCCCCGTTCAAGAACGCGCCGACAATGGCCGGTGCGACAGACTCCGATTTCTGGTCTATCAAGGCGTCGATCCATGCGTTTGCGCCGTCAAAGTCCCCGCGCCAAACATCCCATAAACCCTTAAAATCAGATCAATCTTCTTGCTCGGGCCTTGCCCCATAAGCGCGCAAAAACATATCCACCGCCGCCTCTACGGTGACATTCATCTCCTCAGAGGTCGGAGCAGTGGTCCTTTTCCCGAACAGTCGCGCACGCCAAAGGCCCGCAGTGGCCAGTTCGACGAATTGGACGCCCGCCCTCTTGGCATCAGGAATGAGAATACGGCCCGCCGCGTGTTCGCGCTCAAACAAAGCTGCCAGCGCCATCTGTGTCCGCACTGCGCCCGAGTCGTAGAACCGCGCGCCAACCGCAGGCATCCGATCAACGATGCCCGCAACGATCCGTTGCGACCGGATCACCCGATCCGAACATAGGATTTCCACCATCTTCTGGCCGAACAACGTCAGCTTATTTTTAAGTGGAATATCCTCTTCCAGCAGGGCCTCAATGCCCACAAATATCTTGTCGCGCTCTTCGGCAATCAGGGCTTCGAACAAATCCACCTTATCGGCAAAATAGACGTAAATTGTGCCTTTGGAGACCCCAGCCGTGCGGCAAATCTCGTTCATACTGGTCGCGTCGAACCCATTTTCCATGAACTCCTTCATAGCGCCTTTGAGAATTTGGTCGCGCTTTACCGGATCTTCGCCTGCTGCATGGCGACGGCATTTCGCCATGGAACTGGCTGCGGGATGGGGGTCGGGGTCAGTCTTTTGATCGTCGTCTGTGGTCATGCTCGCCTCCGTGTTTTGACCATAATCGAACCAGTGGGTTCGATAAAGCCTTGATCGCATCCCACACCCGCCCTATATCATCAATCGAACCGCATAGTTCGATTGCCGATCTGCCTTGATCCGACTGGACGACGCCATTGGCGCACACATGATGGCACACGAAGGATATTAAAATGACAAAGCCAGATCGTGGGACCCTCACTGAGGGACCTGACCCCATCTCCGTAGATCCGACGACCCCCCCGGCCGCCTCAGATGCGCCGCCTAAGAGCCGCCGCAAAATGGCGGTTCTTTCCGTTTTGGCCTTGGCCGTGATTGGAGGCGCAACCTACCAAGGCCATCATTTCTGGACCGTTGGACGCTTTATGGTCGAGACCGACGATGCCTATGTTCAGGCCGATATCGCCCTGATTTCTAGCCAAGTGTCAGGCTATGTTGTCGACCTTCCCGCCACTGAGAACGCCCATGTCAAAGCTGGCGATGTTTTGCTGCGTCTGGACGATGGCGATTACCGCATTGCACTGGACACGGCCAAGAGCCGGGTGGAAACGGCGGGGCGCACTCTGGCCCGGATTGATGCACAGACCGCCGCGGCACGTGCTGCCGTGACGAGTGCCGCCGCCGAACGGGCCGCCACAGAAGCGCAGTTGCGCGCCGCCGCCTCTACGCTTGAGCGGGTCAGTGGCTTGGCCGAACGCAAGGTGAGCACCCAAGCCCAACTTGACACCGCAACCGAGAATTTCGACACAGCAACCGCCAATTTGGCCAAAGCACGCGCAGCAGAACTCAGTGCAAAAGCTGAAGTCGATGTGTTGATTGCCCAACGCGCAGAATCTGAGGGCGACCGCCACGAATTGGAATTGGCCGTCGAGCAAGCCCAGAGAAATCTCGATTTGACTGTTCTGCATGCCCCCGCAGACGGCACATTGGCCAATCTCTCGCTGGAAATCGGTGACTTGGTCTCTGCGGGCACACGGTTGGCCGCGCTGGTTCCAAACAATGCGCTCTATATCGAGGCCAATTTCAAGGAAACCCAGATGTCAGGCGTCGTGCCCGGCGCAAAGGTAGAGCTGAGCTTAGATGCGCTGTCGGGGCAGACCTTTGAGGGAACCGTCGCGTCCGTCGCACCGGCCACAGGCTCCGTGTTTTCCTTGCTGCCTGCCGATAACGCCACGGGAAACTTCACCAAGGTTGTTCAACGCGTGCCCGTTCGTATTTCCCTCCCCGCTGACGCATTGGAAAATGGCCAGCTTCGGGCCGGACTTTCGGCAGTGGTGGCGGTGGATACCCGCACAGCACCGGAGACCGACACCGCCCTTGCAAGCGTCGAGTAAACCAATGTCAGCCCCTGTCGAACCGGAGTTAACACCGCGCCGCATCGCTGCCTTTTTGGTGATGGTGGTCGGTATGTTCATGGCGATCCTCGACATTCAAATTGTCTCTGCCTCATTGGCCGAAATTCAGGCAGGCTTGGCCGCCAGTCCCGATGAGATCAGTTGGGTTCAGACCAGTTATCTCATCGCTGAGGTGATCATGATCCCGCTCTCCGCCTTTCTTGCGCGGATGATGTCGACGAGAACCCTGTTCACCCTCTCGGCTGCGGGTTTTACGGTTTCAAGTTTTCTGTGCGCGACCTCCGGTAGCATCAATGAAATGATCATTTGGCGGGCCTTACAGGGATTTCTGGGCGGCGGCATGATCCCCTCGGTCTTTGCCGCCGCCTTCACCATCTTCCCGGCCTCAAAGCGCAATATCGTGTCGCCCATGATCGGTTTGATCGCCACGCTGGCCCCCACCGTTGGGCCGACCGTGGGCGGCTATCTCAGCCACACCATGTCGTGGCATTGGTTGTTTTTGGTCAACGTCATTCCGGGCATTGGGGTGACGCTTGGGGCTTTGTTCCTCATCGACTTTGACCGCCCAAACTGGCGGCTGTTTCACCGCTTTGACTGGTGGGGTCTGGCCGCTTTGGCGGCGTTCCTTGGCGGGTTGGAATATGTCCTGGAAGAAGGCGCGTCCAACGATTGGTTCCAAGATCGGGCCGTGGCGGGTGTTGCGGTGATCATGGTGGTCGGCGGAGTTGTCAGCTTTTGGCGCGCTCTCACGCGGGACGAACCGATCGTCGATCTGTCTGCCTTCACCAACGTCAATTTTGCCATTGGATCGGCCTTTAGCTTTGTCATGGGGATCGGCCTTTACGGGCTGACCTATCTCTACCCGCTCTATCTCGCGTCCATTCGTGGCTACGACAGCTTGATGATTGGGGAGACAGTGTTTGTCTCTGGCCTCGCGATGTTCGCGACCGCCCCATTGGCCGGTTTTCTGGCCTCCAAAGTGGATCTGCGCCTGATGCTGCTTGTTGGATTTTTGGGCTTTGCGGCGTCAACAAAGATGTTGACCGGCATGACCGACGACTGGGACTTTCACGAACTGCTTTGGCCACAAATCCTCAGAGGCATGTCCCTGATGCTGTCCATGGTGCCGATCAACAATTTGGCACTAAGCACCTTATCCCCGGACAAAATGAAGGGGGGATCGGGGTTGTTTAACCTGATGCGAAACCTTGGCGGTGCGATGGGGCTTGCGGTGATCAACACGATCCTGACAAACCGGGGGGAATTGCATTACGCGCGGCTCAGCGAGGCGATCACGTGGTCCAGCAGCGAAGCGATGCGCCAACTCAACATGATGGCAGCCAATTTGACGGCACGCGGGTATGACGGTCAAGCGGGCGCGCTTGTGCAAATGGCGGGGCGGCTGAAGACGCAGGCGACCGTGATGTCCTTCATCGACATTTTTGTGTTGATCTCCGTGCTTTTTGCCGGCTTGGCTTTGGCGGCTCTGTTGATGCGCAAACCGGGCAAAGGGGTAAGCGGCGCAGCGCATTAAGGGATGCTTTCAACGCTGTGAACAGGCGCAAACTCTCACCTGCGTGCACCCACAACAGTGACCCTCTGATCGCTGGTTCTCTGCCAATATGTGACTGTGACAGAACAAACCAAGGGCGGGGAAATCCCCCGCCCTTAATGTCCATCGCGTCAAACGACATGATTTTCTGAACCGTCCTTACAAATCCGGAGAGATTTTCCATTCGCGCAGCTTATAGACCGTGCCGGGCCGCGGACGCGGCTTGTCTTCGGGTTCACGCATACGGCGCTTGAAGGAATGGATCGGTGTGGCACGATCATCAATACGCACCTCGACAACCGAGGGCCCGTCATGGGCAAAGGCCTCGTCCAGTGCCTTACCGATGTCATCGGGCTTTTCGACATAGATGCCTTTCAGCCCAAGCCCCGCCGCCGCAGCTGCATATCCGGGAACGTAATCCTGCTTTTCCAAGGCGCAGGATTGCGGGTTCTTGAAAAAGATTTCCTGCCACAGCTTAATCCAACCCAATGTGCCATTGTTGATGACGATGTTCACGATCGGCATGTTGTACTGCGCCTGCGTGGCCAGCTCGCCAATGGTGTAGGAAAATGCACCGTCGCCAGCCAGTGTCACAACGTGCCCGCCCTCTTCGATGACCGACGCAACGCCGATGGCACCGGGAACGGAATAGCCAAGCCCGCCTTGGCCGCGGGCAAAGACGAATTTTCGCCCCGTTTTGCGCGCGGGCAGATAGCCGGAAATCCACCCGGCAGAAAAGGACGCGTCTGAGACCACAATGTCCTTTTCACCCAAGCGTTTGTCGAGTTCGGCCATGACGCGCGGCGGCAGGACCGGAATTTGATCCGATGCCATTTCAACGGCCTTGAGTTTGTCGCACTCCGCCTTGACCTCGGCAATGCGGGCCATCCACTCGGGGTTGGCATCGGCGCGGCTTTCGCCAAGGGCGGCATCCAGCGCCTGTACCATGCTGCGCACATCGCCCAAAAGCGGCACTGTCGGACGGAAGGTGCGGCCATGTTCAAGCGGATCAAAGTCGATGGTTATGGTGGCCTGTTCCGCTGTCGGCAAAGACCAGTTCATGCCGGTGTTCTGGCTGACCTTAGACCCGCACCAGATCACCAAATCCGCCTCAGGAACCAGATCAATCGCCGCCTTGGACCCAAGCGGATTGAGCACGCCCGCCACATAATCGCGGGTTTCGGGCACGGACCCTTTGCCGGACAGGCTGGTGACCACCAGCGCGCCCAAACGGTCGGCGAATGCAGTCACCTCGTCGCAGGCATCTGCGCCATGCACACCGCCACCGCAGACCAGGACAGGGCGCTTGGCCTTTTTGATCAGGGCAATCGCCTTGTCGATTTCACTGGGCGGTGCAACCGAACGCAGGTAGGGCGTGCGCACGCTGCGATCATCGACATTGGTCAGCAGGGTATCCATGTCCCAATCGGCATCAAAGATGTCATGCGGGATGATGAGGGCCACAGGGCCGGGACGCGGAGCGGTGGCGATACGCAACGAGGTGCGGATCAGTTCCGGCAGGGCGGCGATGGACGGCACCAAAAACGCCTCTTTCGAACAGGTCTTGAAAAAGGAGAGCTGATCGTAACCTTGGCTGGCGATGCCTTTTTCCTTCAGCGGCAACCAGTCCAGGGGCAATTCCCCGATGATGCCCAGCATCGGGATCGAGGCGTTCAGCGCCTCAAGAAATCCGGCGGGCAATAGGTTGGAACCGGGTCCAACCGTCACGTCACACACGCCGGGCTTGCCGGTGATCCGGGCATAGCCGTCGGCGGCATAGGCGGCGTTGCGTTCGTCGCGCATCAGGATGTGTTTAATCCGGTCTTGGCGTCGGGAAATTCCGTCATGCAGGGCCGTGGTTTGCCCGCCCGGCATACCGAAAACATATTCGACGCCGGACTTTGCAAGCATTTCAGCCACGAGGTCGCCGATATGGGGCTTGGGATCAGTCATATGAGTTTCTCCAAAAGGTTCCGGTGCCATAGCGGCCGACCGGGTTTCAGGGTGGACCGACCCGGCGGCGTATAACCGCCGGGTCGCAGGGGTTATTTGCTCCAGGATTTGATCATCTCGTCATAAGCGACGGTCTTGGGTTCCTGGCGCTCGTTTGCAAGTTTGGGCTTGGGTGCGCCCGGCTGTTCCAGCCAATACTCGGCACCTTGTTCGGGGTTCATCTTGGGACCGATGTCGCCCTGAACGCCCGAGCGTTCGATACGGGCCATAACCGATTCCATATCGCCGCAAAGGCCGTCGAGGGCGTCTTGCGTGGATTTGGAGCCGGACATGGCGTCACCGATGTTCTGCCACCAGAGCTGTGCCAGTTTGGGATAGTCAGGTACGTTGGTGCCCGTCGGCGACCACTGGGTGCGGGCTGGCGAGCGGTAGAATTCCACCAGGCCACCCAGTTTGGGCGCGCGATCGGTGAAGCTCTGGTGCTGAATTGTGGACTCGCGGATAAAGGTCAGCCCTTCATGCGCTTTCTTTACGTCCACGGTTTTCGAGGTGACGAACTGTGCATAGAGCCACGCCGCCTTGGCGCGATCCACGGGAGTGGATTTCATCAGCGTCCAGGACCCCACGTCCTGATAGCCGACCTTCATGCCGTCTTCCCAATAGGCACCGTGCGGCGAGGGGGCCATGCGCCATTTCGGCGTGCCATCCTCGTTCATCACAGGCAGGTCGGGCAGAACCGTCGCAGCCGTAAAGGCGGTGTACCAGAACATTTGCTGCGCCACATTGCCCTGCGCCGGGATTGGACCCGCCTCAGAGAATGTCATGCCTTGGGCGGAGGGCGGTGAGTAGTCCTTGAGCCACTTGATCGCCTTGTCCACGGCATAGACCGCCGCAGGGGAATTGGTCGCGCCACCACGCGTCATACAGGCACCGACGGGCTGGGACTTCTCATTCACACGAATGCCCCATTCATCGACGGGCAAACCATTGGGTTCACCCACATCGCCCATGCCTGCCATGGACATCCACGCATCGGTGTAGCGCCAGCCAAGCGAAGGATCTTTCTTGCCGTAGTCCATATTGCCAAAGACTTCGCCTTCGACACCCATATGGCTCAGATCGCGTCCGGTGAAGAATTCGGCGATGTCCTCATAGGCGGCCCAATTGACGGGAACACCCAAATCGTAGCCGTATTTCGCTTTGAAATCGGCCTTGTTCTTGTCGTCGTTGAACCAATCGTACCGGAACCAGTACAGGTTCGCGAATTGTTGGTCAGGCAATTGATAGAGTTCCCCATCAGGGCCAGTGGTAAACTGAGTCCCGATGAAATCGGCCAGATCAAGACCGGGATTGGTGACATCCTTGCCCTCATTCGCCATCCAGTCGGTCAGGCTGCGCGCCTGTTGATAGCGCCAATGCGTCCCGATCAGATCGGAGTCATTGATATAGGCGTCATAGATGTTTTCGCCGGACTGCATCTGGGTTTGCAGCTTTTCAACAACATCACCTTCGCCGATCAAGTCGTGGGTGATGTTGATGCCCGTGATTTTGGTAAACGCCTCGGCCAGAACCTTGGATTCAAAGATATGGGTGTCGATGGTTTCCGACACGACCTTGATGTCCATGCCAGCAAAGGGGGCGGCGGCGTCGACAAACCATTGCATTTCTTGTTCTTGTTCCGCCCGACTGAGGCTGGACAGATCGCCAATCTCGGCGTCCAGGAATTCCTTTGCCGCCTCCATGTCGGCGAAGGACGGGCTTGCGAAACACGCCAACGCCGCGACCACCGCCGTGGTGGATTTAAAGTTAAGTTTCATTTTCTTCCTCCCTGAAGATTTCTAGTTTGGCGGCATTGCGCACACGCGGCGCGCAACACCCGGTCAGGCCGGATCAAAGCCAGCGGAACACCGCAAAGGCGTAGATCAGGCAGGGGACAAAAGCGCCCCACTGAGCAAGGTCGCTCAGTCCCAGCCAGGCCAGATTGATAAAGGCCGAGCCAAGCAAAGTGATGAAAAGCCGGTCGCCGCGCGTCGTTTCGATCCGCAGAGCGCCAAGGCGCGGCGTTTCGGGAAAGCGAACCGCCAAAACCGTGAACAGGATGAGCAGACCGGCGATGGTCCAAAAGAACAGGGCCACGGGGAACGACCAGGCCATCCAGCCGCCCGCGATCATTTGCCCGGTCCAATCCAGTGCGCCATCCTTGCGCGGCACCGACAGGATCAGCGCCCCAAGGGAGCCGCCCATGACAACGGCCAGAATGATATAAATCGTGATCCAACGGGTCGTGCGCATCACACCCTCCCCAGGGCAAAGCCCTTTGCGATGTAGTTGCGGACAAACCAGATCACCAAAGCGCCCGGAATGATGGTGAGAACCCCGGCAGCGGCCAGCACACCGTAGTCAAGGCCGGTGGCCGAGGACGTGCGCGTCATGGCGACGCCGATGGTTTTGACCTCGACCGAGGTCAGCGTGCGGCTGATCAGAAGATCGACCCATGAGAACATGAAACAGAAGAACGCGGCGACGCCGATCCCACTGGCAATCAAGGGCATGAAGATCTTTAGGAAAAAGCCGCCAAAGCTGTGACCGTCGATATAGGCGGTCTCGTCCACTTCTTTTGGGACACCGCGCATGAAGCCTTCGAGAATCCAGACCGCGAGAGGGACGTTGAACAGGCAATGCGCCAGCGCCACCGCGATATGCGTGTCAAACAGGCCGACACTGGAATAGAGCTGGAAAAACGGCAGGGCAAACACCGCAGCCGGGGCCATCCGGTTGGTCAAGAGCCAAAAGAACAGGTGCTTGTCGCCCATGAAGCTGTAGCGGCTGAATGCATAGGCCGCAGGCAGCGCCACCGTCACCGAGATCAGCGTGTTCAAAAGCACGTAGATCAGCGAATTGACGTAGCCCATGTACCACGTGCTGTCAGAGAAGATGACAACGTAGTTGTGCCATGTGAAGTCTTGCGGCAGCAAGGACACGCCCGACAGGATCTCGGCATTGGTCTTGAAGCTCATGTTGACCAGCCAGTAGATCGGCACCAGCAGGAACAAGATGTAAAGAATCAGCATCCCGCGCGACGCGGTCTTGTGAAGTTTCGTAGTGTCGCGCCGCCGTCTCGAACGGGTCGCTATGGTTAAGGTCGGGTCGAGAACGGTCATTCCGGCACCTCTTCTTTTTCTTGGTCGAGATTTGTCATGACGGTGTAGAACACCCATGAAATCAAAAGGATCACGAGGAAATACATCAGGCTGAAGGCGGCTGCGGGACCGAGGTCGAACTGACCAATTGCCATCTTCACCAGATCGACCGACAGGAATGTCGTGGTCGAGCCGGGGCCGCCGCCGGTGACGACGAAAGGTTCGGTGTAGATCATGAAACTGTCCATGAAGCGCAGCAGCACAGCGATCAGCAACACGCCCTGCATCTTGGGCAATTCGATGTACCGGAACACGGCCCAACGGCTGGCCTGATCAATGCGGCCCGCTTGGTAATAGGCTTCTGGAATGGATTGCAGACCGGCGTAGCACAGCAGCGTGACAAGCGAGGTCCAGTGCCAGACATCCATCACGATCAGCGTCGCCCAAGCGTCTATTGCGTCGCGCCCAAGGTTGAAATCAACCCCCAACGCCACCAATGTCGAGCCGAGCAAGCCGATGTCGACACGGGTGAACAATTGCCAGATCGTGCCAACCACGTTCCATGGGATCAGCAAAGGCAGCGCCAGCAGCACCAAGGTCAGGCTGGCCCAAACGCCGCGTTTCGGCAACGTCAGGGCAATGGCAATGCCCAGCGGAATCTCAATCGCCAGGATGATTGCCGAAAAGATAAGTTGGCGTTGCAGGGCATCGTGCATCCGCTCTGAACGGATCACCTCGCGGAACCATTCCAAACCCGCCCAGAAAAACGCATTGTTGCCAAAGGTGTCGTTGAAGGCATAGTTCACCACCGTCATCAGGGGCAGGATCGCCGAAAATCCGACAAGCAGCAGCACCGGAAGCACCAGAAACCATGCCTTGTTGTTTTGTGTCTTGAGCATTACGAGCCACTCCTGTCTTGGGGATGTTCCGGGGTCATGCGCCAATCGTCGGCAAAGACGCCTATCTTTTCCGGCTGGAAAATGAGGCGACAGGTGTCTGCGGGTAGCTCCGCGCCTTCGGGCAAAACGACGGCCACGGGCGCGCCCGCCACATCAGCCCGCAAAATGCGGTGACGACCCACGTCATCGACACGCAGGATGGTGGCGGGCAATCCGTCGGTTCTGCTGAGGGTCACATGCTCAGGACGAATGCCGATCTGCGTGCGCCCGGTGAGATGGCCAAACGTGCCACCCAGCGGCACTTCATGGTCGCCGATGCGTGCGACATTCCCGTCGATGACGGCATCCAGAAGGTTCATCCCCGGAGATCCGATGAAATACCCTACAAATGTGTGCGCAGGCCGTTCGAACAGTTCCTCGGGGGTGCCCACCTGCACGATGCGCCCGTCATGCATGACCACCACTTTATCGGCAAAGGTCAGCGCCTCGGTCTGATCGTGGGTGACGTAGATCATCGTATGACCAAAGTCCTGATGCAGCTTTTTCAACTGCGTGCGCAGTTCCCATTTCAGGTGAGGGTCGATCACGGTCAGCGGTTCATCGAACAGGATCGCATTCACATCCTCGCGCACCATGCCACGCCCAAGGCTGATCTTTTGCTTGGCATCCGCCGTCAGGCCACGCGCCTTGCGCGACAGCGTGTCCTCCATGCCGATCATCTGTGCCACCTGATCGACGCGCGACTGAATATAGTCCTTTTTCATGCCGCGATTGCGCAGCGGAAAAGCAAGGTTTTCGCGCACGGTCATGGTGTCGTAGACCACGGGAAACTGGAACACCTGCGCGATATTGCGTTCGGCCGTTGGCGCGTTTGTCACATCGTTTTCACCGAACAGAATGCGCCCCTGACTGGGCCGCCGCAGACCCGAAATGAGGTTGAGAAGTGTAGATTTCCCACACCCCGACGCCCCCAAAAGCGCATAGGCACCGCCGTCATCCCAAGTCAGGTCGATGGTTTTCAGCGCATAGTCTTGTTCGCCCCGAGGGTAGGGGAAATAGCTGTGCGCCAGATTGGAAAGGGTAATTTTTGCCATGATGTCAGAACCTCAGGCTGCTGCGGCATAGGCAGCCTGAACCGCCAATTGCCCTTGGGTGTCGAACAGATGGAAATGCGCAGTGCTGAGCCAGAGGCAGACGTCCGTCCCATCGGTTAAATGGTGAATGCCGTGGACCAGTGCGACCCAACGTGACGCGCCCTGCCGCAGATGCAAAAACGTCTCTGATCCAGTGATTTCGGATGCAACAAGTTGGCATGTCAGTTCCAGCGCCGGACCATTCGGCTTTTCGAACCGCAGGTGATTGGGGCGGAACCCGGCAACGTAATCGCCGTCGCGGACCGTCGACAGATTGCCGCTTGCCGCAACCTTGGAGCCGACCTCGAATGTCAACGTGCCTCCCGCTTTGGTGCAGGCACTGAAATTCATCGGCGGGTCGCTGAAAACACGGGCCGTGGTGGTGTCGATCGGGTGGCGGTAGACCTCTGTCGCAGGACCGAACTGGGTCACGCGGCCTTCCCAAAGACAGGCGGTGTTGCCGCCCAAAAGCAAGGCCTCCTCCGGTTCAGTCGTGGCATAGACAAAGATCGCGCCAGACTCGCGGAAGATCCGCGGAATCTCGTCACGCAATTCTTCGCGCAGCTTGTAATCGAGGTTGGCCAGTGGCTCGTCCAAAAGCACCAATCCAGCTTCCTTGACCAAGGCACGGGCCAGCGCACAACGTTGTTGCTGACCGCCCGACAATTCCAAAGGCATCCGATCAAGCAACGGGGTCAATTGCAGCATCGCGGCTGTCTCGCGCACGCGCTTGTCAATCTCGCCCTGATCACAACCCGCCAACCGCAGGGGCGAGGCGATATTGTTGTACACGCTCATGGACGGGTAGTTGATGAACTGCTGATAGACCATCGCGATGCGCCGGTCTTGCACCCGTTGTCCGGTCACATCCTTGCCGTTCCAAAACACCTTGCCGGTGCTGGGGCGGTCCAGACCCGCCATCAGCCGCATCAGACTGGTTTTCCCCGCCGACGTTGGTCCGAGAAGGACATTCATCGTGCCTTTTTGAAAGATCAGATCGGTTGCGTTGATATGGGGTTTTCCAGCAACGATTTTGCTCACTCCCTGAAGCTCAAGCATAACAGGCCTCCGTTTCGGTCAGTGACGGGACCGCCGGGATTGCGGCCATTGCGTGTGTCATCGCAACGAACCGAGGAAATTTTGCGATATGGGCGGCGTGACGCTCTGCGTTGCAATCGTGGCGGCGCGCGATGCCGGTCATCCCTGCGACCGCATCGGCCAAAGAGGGATAAGCGCCGATGGCCGATGCCGCGCAAATGGCCACACCGAGCGCGCCGAATTCCGACCCTGTGGGCACTTCGATCGGCAATCCCAGAATGTCCGCGAAAAGTTTCGACCAATACGGGCTTCGGGTTGCGCCGCCCGTCAGGCGGATCAGATCAACGGGGGCGGCATCGTCGCCGGACAACACCTTGTCGATATCCAGTTTATGGGCAAAAACGATGCCCTCGAAGATCGCGATGGCCATGTCGTCAAAGCCCGATTGCGCCGTCATGCCCAGCAATCCTGCTGGGGCACCGTCTGGGCCGCCGAACAGAAAGGGAAAGAACAAAGCCGGTCCGGGCTTTCCCAAACGCCGCGCAAGGGCTTCGTTCAGACGCTCGTAGATGTCGGAAAACCCTTCGTTCGGAAGGGGTTGTCCTTGGGCAAGAACGGTTTTGACGACCCATTCCAGATTGCTGGCCGAAGTCGGAGATCCTTCGACCGCCATATATCCGCCGAGGGGATAGGGAAATTGCAACATCGGCACATAGCTGCGCCTTGGCGTCGTGTTGAGCGTCGAGGCGATGCTGAACGTGCCCGCAACGACGCTCATTTGTCCGGGCTTTGAGATATGTGAGGCCAGTGCAGCCGCGCTCATATCTACTGTGCCACGCACAACCGGCGTGCCTTCTTGCAAGCCCGTCAGCGCCGCAGCCTTTGCCGTGACCCGGCCCACAACCTCGTCCGAAGAACCAAGTTCCGGAAGTTTATCGCGCAGATGGGCCAATCCCAAAAGCTCCAAAAGCGCATCGCAATAGGTGCCGGTGTCCGGGTCCAGCAAACCGGCTGACCCCGCGTCGGTCAGATCGGTCGACATATCCCCACACAGTTGGGCGCGCAGGAAATCCTTACAAAATGACACGCGATGCGTCCGGTCCAACACGCCGGGCTCATTGCGGGCCAGCCATGCCAGCAAAACGAATGTCTGACCGGCCCAGAGGTGTTGGCCGATCAAGGCCTCAACCTGATCAGCGGTGCCATTGCTCTGCCATTCGGTGATGATGTCGATGGTGCGCGCGTCTGTCGACATGATCCCATGCCGCACCGGATGCGCGTCGCGGTCCAACAGGTATAGGCCGCCGCCATACCCGGCCACGGACACCGCTTCGATTTCTGACGGCGAGACGCCACTACGCTCCAACACTTCTCGTACAGCTACGGTCGCGGCCTGCCACATCACGTCTGGATCTCGTTCGGTCCAGCCGGGATGGGGAGCCTGCATTACATTTCGGCTATGCGCACAGGCGATTTCGACGCCGGCCAGATCAAACAGCCCCGCCTTCGTCATTGTGCCACCGGCATCAATGCCGATTACATACTGTCCCATTGTCTCCTCCCTTGGCGGGCGTCACTCCTCAACAACGCACCGCCAACTTGTTATTACAGGATCAACAATAGGAGGTTAAAATGACCTGTCAATTGCCCTTGTGGTCGGACATTTGGAGTACAAAGGTCGTAGATGACGGCCTTTGTACGTGGGATAAACCCAATTGACGTAGGGTTTTTCGAGTTGTATCTACTTGTTATTACAGGTTGTGCCTTATGAGGCCGACGACAAGACAATACGGGAGGGGCAAGCAAATGCGCAGACGGGAAGAGATAATAGACAGGCTACGCTCTGGAGAGCTGCCCGACATTCTAATTATCGGCGGGGGAATCAACGGCGTCGGGACATTCCGAGATCTGGCAGCCCAGAACGTCCCCGCCCTGCTGGTCGAGGCCGGGGATTTTTCATCCGGCACCAGCGCCGCGCCCTCGCGCCTGATCCATGGCGGCTTGCGTTACCTTGAAACAGGCGAAGCGGCACTGGTGCGCGAATCACTGACCGAACGCAATCTGTTGCTGAAAAATGCCTGCCATGTCGTGCAACCTTTGCCAGTCTGGGTGCCCCTGCGAAGCTGGTTTGGCGGCACGTTTGGAGCCATCGCCCGCTTTCTGAAACTGACGCGCACGCCGGGCCGCAAAGGCGCGATCCCCGTCAAACTTGGCCTGATGCTCTATGATGCCTTCGGACGCACACAGCAGACCATGCCGGATCACCGCTTGTTGACCAAACGACAGGCCCGCGCGGAGATGCCGGTGCTTGCGCCGGACATTCGCGCCGTGGCGGAATATTACGATGCGCGCATCACCCATCCCGAACGCCTCGTGATGGAACTTGTGGCGGATGCCGAGACCGAGTGCCCCGACAGCCTTGCGATCCCCTACCTCAAGGCCATCAGTCAGGAAAACGGCCGCGTCACCCTGCGCGATATGGCGAGCGGTGAAACCTTTGATGTCGCGCCGCGCTTGGTCATCAACGCCTCTGGCGCATGGGTGGACGAGGTGCAATCTGGCCTTGGGTTCTCCGGTCGTTTGATGGGCGGCACCCGCGGATCGCATGTGGTGCTGAAACAGCCCGCACTGGCGCAGAAGATGAACGGCAAGATGCTCTATTTCGAAACCGACGATCACCGCGCCTGTCTGATCTACCCGATGGGCGACGATCGGGTGTTCCTTGGGACCACCGACATTCGCAGCGACGACCCCGGCGACAATTTCTGTACCGATGCCGAAATTGATTACCTGTTCAATGTGTTGCGCCCAATCATGCCGAATGAAGACTTACGACGCGAGGACATCATTTTCACCATCGCGGGCGTCCGTCCCCTGCCCTTGCAAGAGGCCGGCGTCACAGGCTCAATCAGCCGCGACCACCGACTTGACACCTTTGCCGCAACGGCGGATCGCCCGTTCGAAACGCTGACCTTGGTCGGCGGAAAATGGACAACCTATCGCGCCTTTGCCGAACAGGTCAGCGATGTCGTTTTGCAGCGGCAAAACCGACCGCGTCTGGCCAGCACCGCAGATCGCGCGATTGGCGGGGCCGCCGGGTATCCCTTTGCGACCACGGAGCGTCAGGCATGGGCCAATCGTCTGGCCAGAGATACCGGCCTGACGCGTGAGCGGTGCGCCATACTTGCGCAGCGCTATGGCGCGCGGGCAAGTGCGGTCGCAGAAGCAGAATGCGCAGACCCCCGTCAGTTCGCGTCGATCCGGGCGTACAGCCCGGCGGAAATTTCCCTGATCTGCACACAAGAGCGCGTCACGCGTCTTGATGATATCGTGCTGCGCCGAACGTTGATGGGGTTCGAGGGCGCCCTGAGCGAAAGCGGTATCAACGAACTGGCAGACGTCGCTGCCGCAGCCCTAGGCTGGACAGAGGATCGCCGCGCCACGGAGATCGCCCAAACCACTCAACTATTGCGGGATCACCACCGCGCCCTTATACGAGCTTCGCTATGACATAATCATGAATGGAGGCGATTGCCTTTGCCCGGTAGCAAAACTGAGACATTGCAAGATAGGATTGGCCGCATAGAACGCGGCACTGCCATGCCGCTTTGGTCTCAGGTCAGGGCCACGCTGACGACGCTGATCCGCGAAGACGGCCTAAAGGAACATGATCGTCTGCCTTCGGAAAGTGAGCTGTGCAAATCCTTTGGCGTGTCCCGCACTGTCATTCGCGAAGCGCTTTCACAGATGGTAAACGAGGGTTTGATTTATCGCCTTCAGGGCAAGGGGGCCTTTGTGCGGGGCCGCCGCGACGAACAGAAATTCGTTGGGACCACCATGGGGTTCAGCGGGGAAATGGCGGAAAAGAAACAGGACGTGACCCGCAAAATATTGCGTCAGGAAGTGACTTATCCGACGCCCCGGATCAGCCGGATGTTGCGCATCGACCCCACCCACCCGATTGTGGCGGTGGACCGCGTCATGTCGGTCGAAGGCGTGCCGCGTATGATCGTCAGGTGGGCCATGCTGCAAGAATCCGTTCCGGGGCTGGAACGGATTCAGCTTGAAAGTCGCTCTTTGTATGACACGATCAATCGGCAGTTCGGGGTCCGCCTTGTGCGCGCAGATCGCTGGATCGAAGCCGTATCCCTGTCGTCCGTAGATGCAGAATTGCTTGGGGTCGAGGCAGGCAAGGCGGCGCTCAAGGTCGAGTCGGTTTGCGTGAACGAAGCCGGGCACCCTATCGAATACTATGTGGCAACCTTCCTAACGGACCGATCCCGCCTACACTTGTCGGTGTCTTCGATCGGTTAGGGATTAGCGCGTCAAGTGAGAGGTGCCACTTGGTTTGATACATTGTTCTGTGGTGCTGAAACGCGGCATCCCGCACCGCAGGCTGGATCAAACAGGAGAAGACCTCATGCCGAACGGTGGATGAGGAATGATTGAGAAAGGGTAATCCGCCCTAAAATTAGTGGTGTTCAAAAGTAGAATTTTCT